>Ga0114934_10000308_pt1 | contig 31147 bp, 43 predicted proteins | sample 4SBtaG_2_FD_99695 | JGI IMG/M metagenome (GOLD analysis project Ga0114934, IMG submission 99695) | Deep subsurface microbial communities from Kolumbo volcano to uncover new lineages of life (NeLLi) - 4SBTROV10_white metaG | ecosystem: Environmental > Aquatic > Marine > Volcanic ...
GCAGGTTCTTAATTCCGGAGGAATCAAGGTTCTGCCGAGTGTTAGCGAGGCAGGTTCTTATTATGAGCGAGCAAAGCGAGCGAATAACAAGGTTCTGCCGAGTGTTAGCGAGGCAGGTTCTTAGTTTAAGAAGGAGTATTGGTTAAAGAAGGAATAAAGTGAAGCTGAATATCCAAATCATTTTGAAGGGGGACTTTTTCCCCTAAAGGAAAAAGAGTAGGACGGATAATTTTGTCTAAAGGGGGGACGACATTATAAACAAAATTTACTGCTTGGCCACTTTGTTTCTGAACCCGCAATTCCCAAGAGGAAATATCTGTTTTTTCTAAAGGCAATCTATATTGGAGGATAAAAGGATGAAGAGAAAGTCGAGCCCAAGTCGTAACTACTGTTTTGTTTTCTTCAGCTAATAACTCAATATTATTCTTCTCGTCCCGAATTCTTGTCTTTTCCAGTAAGGTTACATCAGCATCTTTCTGAAAGTCTAATTGCTTATAAGGTAAGGGCTCGGAAATCTTTTTTAAGTAACCATTATTTGCTTTTATAATTGTAGTTCCAGGAGGAAGGTATATCTGAAGATAATTTTCTTGATTAGGTGTATTTCCTCTCTGGGCACTAACAGTCAAAGTATCGACTATTCCTGAAGAAGAAAAATTTGTTTGTAAGGTAATATTTCTCTTCCGTTGGTCTTGATGAAAACCTTGCTGCAAGGAATTTATTACCACAGCCAGATAATCATTATTACTCTCAGCAATTTTGCCTGTCTCATGTAAAGAATCAAAATAATATTCTAAATTATCATCTCGGAAAAATAATTGGACATCCTTATTATTTAAATCATTTTGGAGAAGAGAAATAATCTGTTGCAACTGGGATGGAGAAGCAGTAGCTAATTTCTTCTGAAGAGAAGAGAGGAAAAGAGAAAAAGATTCTCTTGACTGTTGGGTTAATGTGCCTTTCGTTACCAGCTTGGCGCCTTCTTGAATGTGATCTTGAAAGAAAGATCTAAAGTTATCTGCTGTAATACTGAGGTCATATTTTTTAATTAGTACTGGTCCTAAAACAGATAAGATGTCCTCTACTCCATTGGGATTAACCATAATTACCCCATCTACTTTAAATCCTGTTCCTAAATCATTGTAAAATTCAGCAATCTTTCTCCCACTGGAGGGAAAATCAAAAAACCAATTGCTGTCATGAAAGAACCACTTATTACTGATACATTGAAGTGGAAGAGGAGGTACTATTTTATTCAAAAAAATATCATCAATAGCAAAAATATTTCCTCCTTTTAGAGACATTTTCCCTTGAGAAAAAGACAGAAGAGCATAAGCACCTAATAATCCTCCAGTAGGACGAGGAATTTGCGGATCCTGGAAAAGAACAAGATAATGCTGAGGTTTCTTCTCTCCTAAAACCAATAGCCAATTGCGCGTCATTTCTTCCTCCTTATTCACGAAATCCAAGTGATATTTTCGGAGATAAACCAAATTTTGATTTAGATCATAAAGAGGCTTCAGAGAATTATCTTTTCCTCGAACTATATCTTGAAGCAAGAATCCTTTCTGGATATATTCTCCATCATTATTTATGCTAGTGAGGATTTCCTTTAACTTCACATCTTTTTGAATTTCAGGAATATACTGAAGAAAATTTTCTATTAATTTCTCCCCCTGAGATATATTCCTTTGGATAGCTGCAGCATTATGCCAAATACCAGAAGTAGAAAGAGAATTAATAGTTTGTTGATTTTCTTGCTTCAAACGCAAGACGTAATTACTAAAATAAAAAATCAAGCTTATTAGTAATAAGCCTACTGCTAAAAGAAAAATTCCTTTAATTCTTCGGTGCATTGTTTTCTTTTATTCTACTATAGTTTTCCCTGAAGAGCAAAATACTCTCTCTTCTTGATTTTTTTCGAATTTTTTAGTATAATAATATTGATTAAGCCAGATAGTTACCCTATCAATTGATGGGGAGGAAAGTCCGAACATCCATCATTTCTCACTCTAGTGAGAAATGTAAAGGTAGTGGCTAACGACCACCGTTTCTCTCAAAGTAAGCTTTAATGGTAACATTAAATTCTTCAGGGAGAGATAGAGGTGCGAACAGAGACGGTTTAATTAGAAATAATTAAACTATCCTAAATACTTCCTCAAGGAGTACTAGGATAAATTCAGTAGTAATACTGATTGGTGAAACGGCTAAATCCTTACTGGATGCAAAGCTCGGGTCCTGCACCATCTTTGTTCTAAAGGAGGTGAAGGAAGTGGCTGCTTGATCCCGATGGTAACACCGGGGCTAGATAAATGACTATCATTCTGATTTATCTTGTCTTTGATAAGGTAAATCAGAATACAGAATTCGGCTTATCGACTTAGTCGTTAAAAACCGTTCCCTTTAAAGGAACGGTTTTTTAATTCTTTAGTTAATTATTCTAGTTCTTTATTCCCTTTTCTTTTAACTCTTTTCTTCTTCTTTTTTACTCTTAGTTCTCAAAAAATTCAGAATTGTTTTCCATTCGCTAAAAACATAAATATATAATATTGAGAAAATACCCAGTAAGTTAATTACTAGAATAGCAATAAACCAGTAAACTTGCTTTTTCTGAGCAGATTTCCAGAGAGCTAGCCCTTTCCAAAAAAGAGACCAAACAAGAAGAGGAAGAAGAATATGGGGCTGTTGAATAAGATAAGCAAAATTTTCCATATCAAGAAATTATTAATTGTTTTTGATCTAAAGCCTCGTTGACTAAACGATCGGCTTCTTTATTTTGTTCCCGAGGAATATAGTGAAATTCCAAATGAGGAAAGTCGAACTTTAAATTCCAGATTTCCATAAAAAAAGGTTGAAGGCCAGGATCCAGAATTTTATATTTTCCCTCTAATTGATTAGCTACCAATTGAGAATCCATATTCACTCTCACTGAGGTAGTTTTTAATTTAGCCTTACCAAGAAGATGCTTTGCTTTCTTCAAAGCAAATACTACTGCTTGATATTCTGCTACATTATTGGTTGTTTTACCAATATATTGAGAATATTCCTTATCACCAATTACTACACCGATAGCTGCCCGACCAGGATTCCCCCGTGAACCGCCATCCGTATAAATTTCTAAATTTTTCATAGATTTTTCCAAGGTAAAGGTTTTTTAATATCTAAAACAAAACCAGCTGCTGCCCGGTGTCCTCCTCCCTTGTACTTCTCAGCTAATTTTGCTACATCTACAGTGCCGTCAGAACGTAAGCTAATCTTCCGCTTATTTTTACTCTCAAACCAAATAATAGCTACAGAGGCATGGCGCTGCACCAAAGCATTACCAATTTCTGATACTAAGACAGAAGAATTCACCATTAATGCTTCTTGTCCAGCAAACATTACTGGCCGAGCTCTACTGCTTATTTTTTCTATCATCTTATTCTTATAAGCCATTATCAATTTTCCTTCCTTGATATATTCTCTCCTCCCTTTTGCTGTTTCTAATCGGCGAGCTAATTTATCCCATTGTTTAAAATCAAAATCCACTACACTAATAGCGGCATTGATCTCCTTACTATAAGATTGCCTGAATCTCCATAAATCTAAATCTTCAACATATTTCAAAAGACGGGGCAACCGCTTTTGTGGAAAGAAATAATGCCAGGCAAGAACAGCAGCACAATGATCAAGAGAAAAAGAATAATCAGCTGCTTTTTTAATCATTTGCTCTGAACTAATATGATGATCGATTACAATAACTCTATTCTGTTTTAATAATCTCAAAAAATCAGTCTTATCCGGAACAACATCAAGGAAATAGAGAGTCTTGCCCCTAAAATCATAATTAAAAGGAGCATGATAATCCAGCCATTTATATGTTGCTTTATCCTTTAATTTTCTCCAAACGACCCAAGCAGCACTAAAACCATCAGGGCAATTATGATGATAAAAAACTATAGTATCCATAAATTTGTATTTTGTATTTTGTATCTGGTATCTGGTTTCTTATATTTAACAATTTAACAATGTAGCAATATGCAATACGGGATACGGGATACGATTATGAGATTCTATCGCTCCACTTCGTTCCGCTCCAGAATGACAATAGGAAAAAGGGCTCGCTCCAGGATGACAAGAGAAGGAAAACTTCGTCCACCCATAAACATTACTTATCCAGTGCCTGAAGGCCTGGCAGCGGCTCTTTAGCTAAATATTTTAACATTGCTCCCCCACCAGTAGAGAAAAATCTGTTTTTAGTATTTTGTATCTTAAATCTCGGCTCTAAAGTTCTCAACGCTGCTAAAGTATCACCTCCACCAATAATTGCTTTTGCTCTCTTATTCTTTAAGATCGCTTCAATCACGGATTCTGTCCCTCCCTTAAATCTTTCGTCCTCGAACTTTCCTAGAGGACCATTCCAAAGAATACTCTGAGCTAAACCGATAAGCTTTCCAAAAATATTTTTTGTTTCTGGACCAATATCTAAAATTATATCATTTTTTTCTATTTCTCCCAACAATCTTTTTTCCTTCTGCCCTTGATTGAGAACAAGAAAATCTAAAGGAAGAACTATTCTCGCTTTTTGTTTTTTTAATTTTTTTGCTTCTTCCAGCATTGACTCTTCTTTTAAAGACAATCCTATTTTCTCCTCCCAACTCTGAAGCACAATATTAGCTACCACTCCGCCAAGAAGAACAGAATTAGCAGAAGAACAGAATTTGCTAATCAGAGGAATTTTTTCCTTTACCTTAGCTCCCCCGAGAATTACCACCAAAGAAGAAGGCCTTTCAAAAAAGTTATCTAAAGCAGTTAATTCATCCTTTAATAAAAGGCCTCCAAAAGAAGGAAGGAAACTGGTAATAGCACAAAGAGAAGCTACTTGACGCTGAGAAACAGAAAAAGCATCATTGACAAATATATCTGCTAAAGAGGCTAACTGCTGAGCAAAATACCGATCATTTTTATTTTCTTCAGGAGAAAAACGAAGATTTTCTAAAAGGATAACAGATAACTCCGGCAATTCTTGTATCTCTTTTTTTAAGGAATTATTAATTCTCCCAGGGAAAAAGTAAACTTTCTTTTTTAGAAGAATCTCTAAACGCTCGGCAACCGACCGCAAGCTATATTGAGGATTTCCTTTATCCTCTCTTCCTGGCCGCCCAAGATGAGAAATCAAAATAATCTTTTTTGCTTTTCTAGATAAAAGATATTTAATCGTTGGTAAAGTACGCTGAATACGAAAATCATCCGTGACTCTCCCTTGAATATCTAGAGGAACATTAAAATCCACCCGGAGTAAAATATTCTTTTGAGCAACAGAAATTGAATTAATAAACTTAATCATTCTGCTTTGTATTTTGTATTTTGTATCTTGTATCTGGTATCTTGTCATTGCAAGCGAAGCGAAGCAATCTCAATTTCTCGGTGTTGTATTGAGATTGCTTCGTCGCTCACTTCGTTCGCTCCTCGCAATGACCTCCCTTTGTCATTCTGGAGCTCGGCGAACAATAGTGAGCAGAGCCCCGCCTACGCAAGCTTCGGCGGGACAAGTGATAGAATCTGACAGCTCTGCTGTCATCCTGGAAGGAGCGAGCAGAGCGAGCGACTGATAGGATCTGAGATTCTATCGCTCCACTTCGTTCCGCTCCAGAATGATAAGAAAAGGAGAGGGCTCGCTCCAGGATGACACTTCGTGCCACTTTGGATTTTGGAATTGATTTGATATTTGGCATTTGGCATTTGGATTTGGGAATTTGTTTGTCTCTTGTATCCTTGTATCTTGAATTTATACAAAATACAAGATACAAGATACAGACTATGGTGTGGGGGTTAATTTTTTAAAAATAGATAACAACTCATTTTTCCTGGTACTAGCCCTTCCTATCAAAACACCATTAATATTTTTAAGGGAAAAGTAGTTCTTAATATTAGCTCCTTTTATAGAGCCACCATAAAGAATAGGTATTCTCCTACTTTGTTTTTCGGAAAAACGAACCTCCAGCCACTTTCTAATAAGCAAAGCTGTTTTTTCTACCTTTTCTCTCTCTGGTTGTTGTCCTGTTCCAATAGCCCAAATAGGCTCATAGGCAATAAGAATATTTTTAGCTTCTCTTTTATTGATCCCTCTCAAAGCGTAATTTAACTGAGTGAATATTTCCTTGCGGAACTGATTCCCTTCCCTTCTCTCTCTTTCCCCAATACAAAGGATTACTTTCAAGTTGTTGTTTAAAGATGCTTTCATCTTCTTGTTTATCATTTCTTCTGATTCAGCAAAGAAAATTCGCCTTTCGGAATGACCAACCAAAACAAAATTAACATCTAAATCTTTAAGCATTAAAGGAGAAGTTTCTCCTGTATAAGAACCACGATCTAACCAAAAAGTATTTTGGCTAACCAACACAATCTTTTTCATCTTATTTTCTTTCTTAAATTCTGATAGAGCAGAAAGAAATACTAAGGGAGGAGCAATAGCTACTCTAATTCTTTTCAAAAGAGAGGCTTTCTTTTCGATCAAAACAAAAAGCTCTTTACTCTTCTGAATAGATACTGGATTCATCTTCCAGTTTAAAATTAAATAATGCATAAAAATTAAACCTGAATTAAATTAACTCCTAATATAGTAAGAATAGTCACAATTATTCCGGCAATCAGGACTCCCAAACTAATCAAGATAAAAGATTGCTTCCAGTTCAAATGGAAGAGAAATGCTGCTATTGAACCTGTCCAAGCACCGGTCAAGGGTAAAGGAATAGCTACTAAGAGAACTAATGCTCCGGCAGCATATTTCTCGAATTTCTTTTCCGTCTTTTTCCTCGTCCGTTCAAATATCCATGATAATAATCTTCTCCAGAAAACATATTTCTTCATCAAGAAAAGAGAAATTCTTTCCCAGAACCAAAGAAGAGGAATAACAGGAATAATATTACCTAAATAACTTAAAAAAAATGCCTTCCCGACAGAAAAATGAAAAAGACCTATAGCCAGAGGTATCGCCCCTCTTAATTCTAAAAAGGGTGAAGCAGCTACTAATATAGTCAATAATTCCTTACTCATTCTGTCATTTAAAAGCAGTAATGACCAAATTACCAGAAGAAGTTATAGCTATTGTGTGCTCAAAATGAGCAGCTCTTTTACCATTCAAGGTAGAGAAACTTTCATCCTTGTTCTCTCTAATCGCTCCGTTTTCAAAAGTAACCATTGGTTCTAAAGCAATAACCATCCCTGGCTGAAGCTGTAATCCTTTACCTGGCCGGCCATAGTTAAAAACAAAAGGGTCTTCATGGACAGCATAACCTACTCCGTGCCCTCCCAAATCACGCACTACAGCAAAGCCATTACTTTCTACATAATTTTGAATGGCTGCTCCGATATCTCCTAAGGTATTACCCGGTTGAGCAGCTTTAATTCCTTTAGCCAAAGCTTCTTTTGTTACTCGCATTAATTTTCTGTAAATAGGTTTCACTTTACCTATCCCCACTGTTATCGCCATATCAGTATCCAGCCCTTTATACTCCATACCGATATCCAAAGAAACAATATCTCCTTCTTTGATAATAACTTTTGGAGAAGGAATACCATGAACAATAACATCATTAATAGAAACACACAGAGTAGCTGGATAGGGTTTACTATTAAACTCAGGTTTATAATTTAAAAAAGAGGGTTTGCCCCCCACTTCTAATATCCATTTATAAGCTAACTGATCTAAAAAAGCAGAAGATACTCCTGGTTTTGTTGCCTGAGCTACTTTTTTTAAAATAGCTGCTAAAAGTTCTCCTCCTTCTTTTAATTTTTTTATATCTTCTGTTGTTTTTAAATAAATCATAATTTCTTTCCCAACGCCGCCATTATCTCTCGATGCACTTCCTTAATAGATTTCCTTCCATCAATTTCTATGACCATCTTCCTATGGCGAAAATAATTAATAGTAGGAATAATTTTTCTTCGGAAGAAAATCATTCTATTTCTGATTGCTTGGGGATAGTCATCAGCCCGGCGAATTAATTTTCCTCCACAGGCAGGACACTTTTTTAATCCCGGGGTTAACAAAAGAGAATATTCTTTCCCGCAACGAGAACAAATACGCCGAGCTAATAGTCTCTTTTTTACTTCTGCAGCGGGAACGCGAAGATAAATTACTTTAATTCTATCTCTCCCCAGCCAATGAAAAACTTCCATTAATGTTTTCGCTTCTTCTAATTCTCGAGGACTCCCTTCCATAATTACCCCTCGCCGAGGAGAAATAGAAAGTAATTTATTTAACCAACAGAATAAAACTAACCAGTGAGGAACTAAATGTCCTTTATCAATAGTCTTAGCTATATTTTTTCCCAAAATATCTTTCTTCTTGGCTAGTTCTCGTAAAATTCCTCCAGTATCTATATCTATTAAAGAAAATTTTTTCTGGAGTAATTTGGCTTGAGTACCCTTTCCCGAACCAGAACGTCCTAAAAAAATAATATTAATAGGCTTCATATTCTCTCATTGTTAATTGAGCCTCCAAAGCATCAATAGATTCAATAGCCACCTCTACCATAATTAAAATAGCCGTTCCTCCCAAAGTCATTGTTGTCACTCCAGTAGTTTTTCCTAAAATAATAGGAAGAATAGCAATTAATCCTAAGAAAATTGCTCCGAAAAAAGTAATTCGGCTACTTGTTTCTGATAAAAACCGAGTTGTTTTTTCTCCTGGTCGATAGCCGGGTACAAAGCCTCCTCTCTTCTGTAAATTATCAGCAATACTTTCTGGATCGAAAGTAACCGCTGTATAAAAGAAGGTAAATACAAATACCAAAAGAAAATATAATAACAAGTAAGACCCCGAATTATAATTAAAACCCTTCATAAAGTTAGCTATTTTGAGAATAAAAGGATTAGAAGCAGAAGTTAAAAAATTTCCAATCATTTGGGGAAACATTAAAAGAGAAAGGGCAAAAATAATTGGCATTACTCCCGCCTGATTAACTCGTAAGGGTAAATAGGTAGATGCCCCTCCATAAACTTTTGTCCCCCGCACCTGTTTAGCATAACTCACAGGTATTCTTCTTTCTCCTCGGGCTATTATTATTACTCCCACAATCATTAAAAGAGTAATAGCAAAAAAGATAATCATATTAGGAATACGAGTAGGATCAGTAGTAATAACCGTTTGCATTATTTGTCGAGGGAGATTAATTACAATACCAACAAAAATAATGAGGGAGACTCCATTCCCTATTTTCTGCTCGGTGATTAATTCTCCAATCCAAGTAAGAAACATAGTAGCGGCAGTTAGCACCACTACATCACGAAGGAGATCAAAGGGGCTACCAATATTAACAATCCCTTGCCTTCGAAGAAGAATCAAAAAACCAAATCCTTGCATCGCTCCCAAAGGAACAGTGAGAAGACGAGAATACTGCATAAAACGAGCTCTTTCCTTATCTGTCCCTTCATAAAATAATTCCTTCAAACTAGGAAAGACCATTGTTAGTAACTGCATAATAATAGAAGCAGTAATGAAGGGCATTACTCCTAACATAGCAATAGAAATATTACGAAAAGCTCCTCCACTAAAGACATTGAATAAACCCAAAGCCTGATTACTTTCAAAAAACAAATTCAGTTTTTCCACATTAACTCCTGGTAAAGGAACATTAGCCATAATCCGAAAAACTACCAAAAGAAAAAAGACAATAAGAACTTTCTTTCTTAAATCTGGAACCCGAAATAGAGCTAAAAATTTATGCCACATAGTTTATTTTTTAACAGCAATTTTCCCTCCTGCCTCAGTAATCACTTTTGCCACTGCTTTCGAAGTTTGACATCCTTTTATAGTATATTTTATTTTTAAAGGCAATGCACCTAAAATCTTAACTTTATATTTCGTTCTCCCGGAAAAAGGGATTAATCCCTGCTTTTCTATTTTCTTGGGGCTAATAACCCCTCCTTGAGGAAAAGCCTTTTTTAGGTCTGCTAAAGAAACAACAAAATAATGAGGTTTTCTACTTTTAAAACTAACCCCTCTTTTTTTAGGAAATTTCAACACTGCTTCCCTAATCTGAGGCCTAATTTTTGCCCCTGCTCTTGATTTCTGCCCTTTCATTCCTTTTCCTGAATATGTTCCTCTTTTTCCTCCTCGTCCTTTTCTTCTTGCCCGTCGAGGCTTATGATTTGGTTTTATTTGATGCATCTGCATAAGATTGTTTTTCTTCAGCTGAAGAGATGGTTAATTTACTCAGGGCCTTAACTGTCGCCCGAGCATTATTTATAGGATTAGAACTCTGTCCTAAAATTTTGGCACTAATATTAGGAATCTGAGCTAGAGATAAAACGATACGCACTACTCCACCAGCTATAATACCTCTTCCTTCTCTTGCTGGCTTAATAATAATTTTAGCCGCTTTATATTTTTCCTCTACTTCATGGGGAATAGTATTTCCCGTAACAGCTACAGAAATAAGATTTTTTTTTGCTCTTGCTGTTGCTTTTTCAATTGCTTGAGCTACATCCTTGCCTTTTGCTATTCCGATTCCTATGCTGTGACCTTCTTTCTTTCCTATAGCTACTAAAGCTCGAAAACTCAAACGCTTCCCACCTGCTACTACCCGGGTTACTCGAGCAATATCTAAGACTCGCTCGTTATAATCTCTATTCTTATTTGTTCTTCTTTGCCTCATATTTTTCTCTGTTAAAACTTTAATCCTCCTTGACGAGCTCCTTCGGCTACAAACTTTACCCGTCCGTGATAATGAAAACCTCCTCGATCTAAGACAATTTCTTTTATCTGTTGTTTTACTGCTTTTTTCGCTATTAACTGACCTACTTCTTTTGCTAAGGTTGATTTTGTCTTCTTTTCTTTTTCTACCTTCTTCAATTCTAAATCATTAGCAGCAACAAGGGTTACTCCTTTTTCATCATCAATAAGCTGAGCATAAATATGCTGATTAGACCTAAAAATAGAAAGACGAGGTCTAGTCTTCGTCCCTTTCACCTTTCCTCTTATTCTTCGGTGCCTCTTCTCTCTATTTATTTTTTTCTTGTTTTCTACCATTATAATTATGCTGTTGTTCCGGCTAATTTCTTACCTGCTTTTCTTCGAATTCTTTCTCCTTTATAATAAATACCTTTACCTTTGTAAGGTTCTACCGGCTTCTGCAGTTTTATTCGAGCAGCAAATTGACCTACTGCTTCTTTGGAGATTCCTTTAACTAAAATCGTATTTTTCTCTACTTTTACTTCTAACCCTTTAGGAATGGGTAGGGGTACAGGATTAATGTAGCCAATTTTCAAAATAAGATTCTCTCCTTCCACTTCAGCTCGGAAACCTACTCCTTTAATCTCTAATTCTTTGGAAAATCCATTTTTAACTCCCTGAAGACAATTATTGACCAGAGCTCTTGTTGTCCCCCAAAACATAGAAGTATTTTTCTCTTCCTTCAAAGGAATAATCTTAATCTGATTATCTTGTATTTCTATTTTGAAACCAGATGGTATCCGAACAGAATCCTCACCAAGAGGGCCTTTCGCTTTCAGGAGACTATCTTCTTGCTTCACTTCCACTCCTTCAGGAATCAATATTGGTTTTTTACCTATTCGTGACATACAAACTTTAATTTCTAATTTTTAATTTTTAATTTCTAATTTCTAATTTCTAATTGACCTAATCATAAATACAAGATACAAGATACAAGATACTAAATACAGTTCCTTACCATACTTCTAATAATATTTCTCCTCCTATATTTTGCTTTCTCGCATCCTGACCAGACATAATTCCTTTGGAAGTAGATAAAATTTGCAAGCTATTTTTCCCTCGAGGAAAATAAATTTTCTTCGCCTGAATATACTTTCTATTAGATAATTTTGATATTCTTCTAATTTGAGAAAGACGAGGATTTTTGTCCTTATCATACTTAATTCGAATCTCTATAACCCTTTTCTCTTTCCGACCAAATCTATCTACCCCGGCTAAAAATCCATATTTGGACAAAACATTTGCTATTTCCCACTTGATTTTAGAATAAGGAACAAGAGCGGATTTCTTCTTCGCCATCTGAGCATTCTTTATTCTTATTAACATATCAGCTATTGGATCAGATACCATAATAAATACTTTTACTCTTAGATATTTCTTACCAGCTAGATTTTTTGACGCCAGGGATTTCTCCTTTCGATGCTAATTCCCGAAAACAAATTCGACAGAGACCAAAATCTCTCATATATCCTCTTTTTCTTCCGCAACGCCAACATCTATTCACCTTCCGAGTGGAATATTTTGGTTTCTTGTTTGCTCTAGCAATTACAGACTTTTTAGCCATTTTTTATTATTCTTAATTTCTTTATTTTCTTATTTACTTATCTACTATTTTTATCGGCCTTTTCCTCCTCTTTTTTCTCTAAAGGAAAACCCAACAAGCGAAAGAGTTCTATCGCCTTTTCTCTATCTTGAGTATTAGTAACGAAAGTAACTTCCATTCCAAAAGAAATAGATTTTTCTTCCTTACTTATTTCCGGAAATACTAACTGATTTTTAAGACCATAGTTTAAGTTACCTTGTTTATCAATATTTTTCAAGGGGATACCCCAAAAATCTCTTATCCGGGGAATAACCACATTAATAAATTTATAGATAAAATCCCCCATTCGCTTTCCCCGAAGAGTTACTACCATCCCTATTGGCATTCCCTTTCTAATCTTAAAACTAGCTATTGAATGACGAGCTGGTCGCAAAGCTGGTTTTTGTCCCGTAAGAGAAGCCAAATCCTGAGATATTTTCTCTATCAATTCCTTATTATTCTGATTCTTGGTCAATTTTCTTCCTATTCCAGTATTAACGATAACCTTAGTAATATAAGGAACCTCTAAATTATTCTTTAAAGAAAATATTTTCTTAAATTGAGGAATGACTACTTTTTTGATTTGTTCTTGATACAGAGAATTCATAACTTTGTATTTTGTATTTTGTATCCTTTCAGGAGTCAATAAATTAAAAATTAAAAATTAGAAATTAGAAATTAAACCTAGAGTATCTTTGCTCCACATTTTTTACAAACACGATATTTTTTCTCTCCCTCCTTTACATATCCCACTCGCGTCGGCTGCTTACAATGAGGACAGATCAACATCACATTAGCTCTACTTATAGGACGAGGAACGAGAACTAATTCCCCCTTTTCTCCTTCTCGCTTAGCTTTCTTAATTTTCTTCACTAAATTCAAGCCATCTAAAACTATCCTGTTATTCTTCGGAAAAACTTTAATCACTTTTCCTGTTTTTCCTTTATCTTTTCCTTTTATAATTTTTACTGAATCTCCCTTTTTAATATTCATATATAGAACATAGAAATTAATATTCTCGTTACCCTACACTATTTCTGGCGCTAAAGCTGCTACCTGAGAATAACCTTTCTCTTTAATTTCTCTAGGAATAGGACCAAAAATTCTCCCTCCTAAAGGTGCTTTTTTACTATCAATAAGAACAACCGCATTTTCATCAAATTTTATATAAGAACCATCACGGCGGCGGAAAGGCTTCTTTTGGCGGACGACTATTGCCTTCACAACGGCCTTCTTTTTAATTTCTCTTCTTGGTTCAGCATTTCTTACCGAAACAACAATGATATCTCCAATTCGGGCATATTTTTTACGCGAACCACCTAGTACTTTAAAACAACGAACAATTTTTGCTCCGCTGTTATCAGTTACTTTTAGAATTGTCTGTGGTTGAATCATATTTATTGACTTATTGATAAGTTATTACTCATCCCAACTTTCATTAGGATTTGTGAACGAGACTCTTTATTTTCCATCTTTTCTCTCGAGATAATGGTCTCGTTTCTTCTATTATTACTTTATCCCCTACTTTATATTCCCCTTTATCAAAATGAGCTTTTAATTTTCTTGATCTCTTAAAACGTGTCTTATATTTAGAGTGAAACTTCAATCTATCAACCTTTACTACTGCTGTCTTTTGCATTTTTAAGGAAAAAATTACTCCCTTGAGTATTCTCTTCTTTTTCGCTAATGGTTTCGTTTTATTGTTTTTGTTGTCCATATAATTTCAATACACTTTAAGATTCTAGATTCTTGTTTCTTTTACTATTTTTCCTTTGCTATTTTCTTTTGATGAAGAATGAATAAAACCCGAGCAATATCCTTTTTCTTCATCTGAATTGCTCTTATATTTTTTACTTTCCCTGCTGCCAAGTTAAAACGCAATTCTCTTAACTGATGACGGGAATCAATCAATATTTTGTTAAGTTCTTCGGTTGTTTTATGTTTTAATTCGTCTCCTTTCATCCTTTTACAAATAAAGTTTTTATAGGTAATTTAGAAGATGCTAAACGAAAAGCTTCTCGCGCTTTTCCTTCACTCACCCCATCGATCTCAAAAATAATTCGTCCTGGTTTCACCGGAACAACATAATACTCCACCGAACCTTTTCCTCCTCCCATTGTCGTTTCTGCCGGTTTCCTAGTAACAGGTTTATCAGGAAATACTCGTAACCATACCTTTCCTTCTTTTTGAAGTAAACGAGCAATTGCTCGCCAAGCAGCATCTATTTGATGAGATGTAATCCATGATTCTTCTGCTGTCTTTAATCCAAAACTGCCAAAGGTAAGTCTTGTCCCTCGAGTGGCTATTTGGCGAAATCTTCCTCGTCCTTTTTGTACTTTTCGATGTTTTACTTTCTTTGGTAATAACATACTATTTATTCATTCAATTTGAAGGAAAATTCTTTTGCCTTTCCGGTATTACTGCTGGAAATTTTTCTCCTTTATAAATCCAAACCTTAACTCCTACTACTCCATAGGTGCAATGAGCTTCGGAAAATCCGTAGTCAATATTTGCTCGAATAGTAGAAAGAGGAAGGTGTCCTTCTCGAAGCCATTCTTTCCTTGCTATTTCTGTCCCGTTTAATCTTCCCGAAACCATCACCTTAGCTCCTTTCACTTCTTTATGCTGCATCATTTTAGAAAGATGCTGCTTCAAAACTCGACGATAAGGAATCCTTTTTTCAATGTCCTCAGCTATATTTTGAGATACTATTTGAGCAGAAATCTCTGAACGGCGGACCTCTTCTACAGCAATATTAATTCTTCGTTTCGTCTGTAATATTTTCGCTAATCCTCTTTGCAAATTAGCTATTCCTTGTCCTTGACGACCAATGAGAAGCCCAGGACGAGCTGTCTTAATAGTAATTTTAATATCTCTGGCTTTCCTGTCAATAATAATTGTTTCTATTCGCGTTGCTTTTGCTTGCCGCTGAATAAAATGACGAATCTTATAATCTTCCTCTAAAAGAAGAGGAGCTCTTTTCCAATCTAACCAGTGAGATTTCCATCTCTTGATTATTCCTAAACGATAGGATTGAGGATTAATTTTACGACCCATATTTTAGATTAAAATGATTTACGTTGAAATATCTTAGGCCTTCGTAGTGAAGAAGACGACACTTTCTCTTTAAAGGAAGGAGCAATATTTTTCTCTATTTTCCTTGAAGCTAACTTTGTCTTTTTCTTTCTTTTTTTCTTCTCTTCTTCTGTCTCTTCTTTTTTCTCTTCTCCTTTTTTCTCTTTCTTAGAAGAAGAAGAAATTTCTTTTAAAACCAGAAATACATGAGAACTTCTTTTCTTAATAGGGTAAGCTGTTCCCCGAGCTCGCGCTCGCCATCTTTTTAAAGCTGGCCCTTCATCAACTCTTATCCCGGCAATATAAAGATTGTCTTTTTCTAAATGGAAATTATTTTCTGCATCAGCTATTGCCGAGCGAAGTAATTTAAGCATAGGCTGGGCACTCCTCTGGGAACTATACCTTAGTTGGCTTTCTGCTTCTTTAACTGGCAATTTTTTTACCAAGCCAGCTATCAAACGTACTTTCCGGGGACTTATATGAAGATATTTTAAACTTGCTTTAACTTCCATAATGCTTAAATCTTAAATACTCATTTACTAGATGATGAATTAGATGATTGCCCCGAAGAAGAAGAAACAGTAGAAGGAGTAGCAGTTTTTTTCATCTTCGACTCTAATTCTCGCTGCATTCTTCCTCCGTGCTTTACAAACTTGCGAGTAGGAGCAAACTCTCCTAAATAATGACCAACCATTTCTTCTCTTGCTTCAACATTAATAAAGTTTTTTCCGTTATGAACAGCAAAAACAAAACCTACCATTTCTGGAGTAATCACCGAATCTCGCGACCAGGTTTTAATAGGAGTTTTATCTCCTGATCGCCGATGGCTAATCTTCTTTAATAATTTTGGATGGACATAAGGTCCTTTTTTTAGTGAACGAGACATACAAATACAAATTATTTTCTTCTCTTCTTTCTTTTGTGGACAATAAACTTATTAGAATATTTTTTCTTCTTTCGTGTTTTCTTTCCTCCGGTTACTTTACCATAAATAGATTTTGGTTTCCTTGTTCCTCTCTTCGTCCGTCCTTCTCCTCCTCCATAGGGATGGTCTACCGCATTCATTGCTGTTCCTCGTACCGTGGGTCTTCTTCCTAAATGACGTTTTATTCCTGCTTTACCTATTCTTCGCATACTATGCTCTCTATTAGAAACTTGCCCCAAGGAAGCATAGCAATTGTTAAGGATTTTTCTTATTTCTGAGGAAGGCATTTTTAGGTGGGTATATTTTCCGTCTTGAGCTAAAACTTGAGCAGCTGTACCTGCTCCCCGGATAAGTTTTCCTCCCTGATTAGCCCTTGTTTCTATATTATAGACAAAAGAGCCAACAGGAATATGTTTAAGCATTAACCTATTGCCAGTTTTCAGAGGTGCTTTTTCGGAGCAAATAATCTCTTCATTTATTTTCAAATGATAGGGAGCAAGAATATAACGCCAATCACCATCTCGATAGGAAATTAGAGCTACAAAAGCATGGCGAAAAGGGTCATATTCAATACTCTTAACCTTTCCGGGAATATCTTTCTTTTCCTCTCCCCAACAAATCATACGATATAATTTCTTAGCTCCTCCACCTCGGTGACGAACGGTTATTTTTCCTTGAGAGCGGCCTTTACTTCTCTTGTAAAAACGAGTCAATTTTTTAAAAGGCTCTTTACTAGTCAGAACAGAGTAATCGGTTACACTATAATGGCGTTGACCTGGTGTTGTCGGTTTATATTTTTTCATCTTCAAATGCCTAATTCTATCTTTTGCCCCTCCTTTAGGGTAACAATGGCTTTCTTCTCTTTTTGAAAATTAGTTTTCTTCGAACCCCATCTCTTGGAACGAGCAAAAGATTTTAAAATATTAATCTTGACTACTTTCACTTTATAGATATTCTCAATAGCTTTTTTAATTTCTGTCTTTTTCGCTCGAGGAGTAACAGAAAAAACATATTTCCTTTCTTTCTCCATAGCTGTAGTTTTTTCACTAAAATGAGGATGGAGAATTAAATTTTCTTCTTCTCCACCACTAAGGAAACTCGAGGTCACTATGGGTTTTTTAACTCCTGGAGAAACAGTAACAGGTTGTTTCTTTTTAATCGGTTCTTTTTTAGTTGTTTTTTTTCTCAAAATTGGAAAGGCAGTCATAATCGCTTTAACTCAATGTTTTTTCTAAAACAGGTAAGGTCTTTGCTAGAAGAAGTAAATATTTACTATTTAGTAATGATAAAGGATTAATATCTTTAACTGTCAGATAATTAAGATAGGGAATATTTCTGACACTTCTCTGAATATCTACTTGTTTATTTTCTAAAAGGAGAATAATCGTTTTCTTTTTCTTATCAGGAAAAATGTTTTGGAGAATAGCATTTATCTCTTTGGTTTTCGGCTCCTTTAAATCAATCTTGTCTATAATCTTTATTTCTTTATCCCTTAATTTCTGAGAGAGAATTATTCTCAAGGCTGCTTTCTTTATTTTCAGATTTATTTTCTTCTTCAAATGACGCTCTTTTAGCCGGGGCCCAAAAGTAACACCTCCCCCTTTCCAGAGAGGAGAGCGGATAGACCCATGCCTGGCTCTTCCCGTTCCTTTCTGCCGCCAAGGTTTTTTCCCTCCTCCTCGCACTTCTGATCTATCTTTAGTAAAAGCAGATGGTTTTCGCCGATTATACTGATAGGAAAGAACAACTTGATGAAGGAGATCATTATTCAATGGTTGATTGAAAAGAATTTCCGGTAGCTTTACTTTTCCTTCAGCTTTCCCTTTCTGATTATATACCGTTGCTTCCATAATTCTATTCACTAATAATTTTTAAGAGAGAATTACGAGAACCAGGAAGAGCTCCCTGAAGATATAACTGATTTTTTTCTTTATCTACTCGAACTACTTTGATTTTTTTGAGGGTTATATTATCGTTTCCCATCCTTCCTGCCATTTTTCTTCCCGGAATTACTCGCTGAGGAGTAGTAGCTCCAATAGAACCAGGTGCTCTCAATCTATCTTTCGTTCCGTGACTAGCCGAACTACCTTTAAAACCATATCTCTTCACTACCCCTTGAAAACCCTTTCCCTTACTTGTTCCTTCTATGGTAACTAAATCACCTTTTTTAAAGATCTCCACGGTAATTTTTTGTCCTCTCTTCCATTCGTCTTTCTCTTTTTCCTTCTTTCCCAAAGGAAATTCTCTTAGCCAACGAAAATTACCTATTCCTCGTAAATGACCTTGTAACGGTTTCTTTAATTTATTTCTTGCCCCGAAGCCGACTTGTACTGCTTTATAGCCATCCTTTTCTTCTGTTTTCACTTGAGTAATCTGAACCGGTCCCGCCTTTACAATAGTTACCGGAATAACATTCCCTTTTTCGTCAAAAATTTGAGACATATTTACTTTTTTAGCAAGAATAAACTTCATAATTTATGCTTAATACAGAATACTGGTATTTGGCATTGAAAAACTGGGCTCTAGCCCAGTTTTGTCGAGTTTATTTCCAGACTAGCTTGTCATTACAGACTAACTCTTAACCTCTATATCGACACCTGCAGGAAGGTCGAGACCACTTAAAGATTCAATAATGCTTTGAGAAGGATTAAGAATTTCTATTAACCTTTTATGAATGCGCATTTCAAACTGTTCCCGAGCATCTTTCTTAATAAAAGTAGAGCGATTTACCGTATAACGATGAATCTCTGTAGGTAAAGGTATGGGTCCTACTATTTTTGCTCCGTAGCGGATAGCTGTCTCTATAATTTGCCGACAGGAATTATCCAGAACTCGATAGTCGTAACCCTGAACCCTTATCCTAATTTTCTGTTGGGATACAGTCTTGGAAACAGGCACGAAATTATCCGGTTAATTTTTATTACTTTTCAACTTTTGTAACTACTCCTGCTCCGACAGTTCGTCCTCCTTCTCGAATAGCAAATCGAGAACCTTCGTCAAGAGCTATAGGAGCAATCAATTTTACATGGAACTTTACATTATCTCCTGGCATAACCATCTCTACTCCTTCAGGGAGAGTAACTTCTCCCGTAACATCAGCTGTACGAATATAAAACTGAGGTTTATAACCAGTGAAGAAAGGAGTATGTCTTCCTCCTTCTTCTTTTGCTAGAATATAAACTTCTGCATCAAATTCTGTATGAGGAGTAATTGTTCCTGGCTTAGCTAGAACTTGTCCTCGGCGAACTTCTTCTTTCTTTGTTCCTCGCAAGAGAATACCAACGTTGTCACCTGCTATTCCTTCATCAAGGGTCTTATTAAACATCTCCACTCCGGTAACTACAGTTTTCTTTGTCGGGTGATAGCCAATAATAGCTACTTCATCATTAATATGTACTTTCCCTCTTTCTATTCTTCCCGTCACTACTGTCCCCCTTCCTTCAATAGAGAAAATATCTTCAATAGGCATAAGGAAGGGCTTGTCAACTTCTCTTACTGGATCAGGGAAGTAATCATCAATAGCATCAAGAAGTTTAAGGATGGGCTTTACCGCTGGATCATCAAGACTCTTTGCTTGAAGAGCTTTTAAGGCTGACCCTCGAATCACTGGTACTTCTTTTCCTGGATATTTATACTTAGTTAGTAATTCTCTTACTTCTGTCTCTACTAAATCAATTAACTCTGGATCATCTACCATATCTGTTTTATTTAAGAACACAACAATTGCCGGTACACCTACTTGGCGAGCTAAAAGAATATGCTCAGTAGTCTGAGGCATAGGTCCATCAGCAGCAGAGACAACCAAAATAGCTCCGTCCATTTGGGCAGAACCGGTAATCATATTTTTAATATAATCTGCATGACCAGGACAATCAATATGGGCATAATGCCGTTTATCCGTCTCGTATTCTGAATGATGAACATTAATAGTAATCCCTCGGGATTTTTCTTCCGGAGCATTATCAATTTGCTCTACCGTCTCTTCTCTCGCTTTGTCTCCTTTCATTTTAAGAACATGAAGAATAGCAGCAGTAAGAGTTGTTTTCCCATGGTCAATATGACCAATGGTACCTATATTCATATGGGGTTTACTGCGAACGTATTTTTCTTTTTCTGCCATATTAATTTATTATTTATTAAATTTTATTAATTATTTTATTAACTTCTTGACCTTCTTTTTTTTACTGACTTCTTCCTATATTAAGGTATATTTAATTTTATGTCAAGCCAACCATGGTTTAATCTCAGATCTCAGACCTTTACTTTACTTTTCCTTCTATTATCCCTTGGGCTACATTGAAAGGTACTTCAGCATAATGATCAAACTCCATAGTGAAAGTGCCTCGTCCCTCAGTCATTGAACGTAATTTAGTCGCATAACCAAACATCTCTGCTAAAGGAACTTTCGCATCTACCACCTTCATCATTCCTCGATCAGACATCTTCTCTACTCGTCCTCTCTTAGCACTAAGATCGCCAACAACATCACCTAAGAATTTTTCTGGAATTACCACTTCTAATTTCATAATCGGTTCTAAAAGAACAGGATTAGCCTTTTTTGCTCCTTCTTGAAAAGCAATAGAACCAGCAATTTTGAAGGCAAAGTCAGAAGAATCAACATCATGAGAGGAACCATCAAAAAGAGTAACCTTTATATCAGAAACAGGATAGCCTGCTAAAACCCCTTTGTCCATTGCTTCCTTAACTCCTTTTTCTACCGAAGGAATAAACTCTTGAGGTATATCACCTCCTTTAATAGCATTCACAAACTCAAATCCTTTACCTCTCTCTAAAGGTTCTAAGTGGAGCCAGGCGTGTCCATATTGTCCTCGCCCACCTGATTGACGGATATACTTTCCTTCACTATCCACCGCCTTTCGAATTGTTTCTTTATAAGATACTTGCGGCTTACCAGTCTTGACCTTTACATGAAATTCCCTTCTTAGCCTATCTACTACTACTTCTAAATGAAGCTCCCCCATTCCCGAAATAATTGTTTCTCCTGTATCAGGGTCAGTTTTTACTCTAAAAGTAGGATCTTCTTCAGCTAACTTTTTTAGAGCAAGGCTTAATTTTTCTTGGTCAGCTTTCGTGTCCGGCTCTACTTTTACAGAAATAACTGGGTTAGGAAAGCTAATATTTTCTAAAACAATAGGATGAGCAGGATCACAAAGAGTATCCCCAGTCTGAGTATTCTTCAGCCCTACAGTCGCGGCAATATCCCCTGCTCTTATTTCTTCTAATTCTTCTCGATGATTAGAATGCATTTGCAATAATCTTCCTATTCTTTCCTGAGTAGATTTTGAAGCATTTAAAAGATAATTTCCTTTCTTAAAGATTCCTGAATAAACACGAAAATAATTCAGGGTTCCTACATAAGGATCTGTTGCTATTTTAAAAACTAAAGCAGCAAATGGTTCATTATCATTGGGATGACGAATTTCCTTTTTTTCTGTTTTCGGATTAATCCCTTCTACTGGAGGAAGATCTTTAGGGGAAGGAAGATATTCAACAATAGCATCTAATACTGGTTGGACAGCCTTATCTTTAAAGGCAGAGCCACAAAGAACGGGAACAATCTTCCCCTCAATAGTAGCTTTCCGCAAAACTTTCCTTATTGTCTCTTCATCTGGTTCTTTTTCTTCTTCTAAATAATTAGTGAGCAGTTCTTCATCCTGTTCTACTATTTTCTCTATCAAATCTCTTCTCCATTTTTTTGCTCCCTCTAATAATTCATCAGGAATATCTTCCTCTCTTACTTTTTCTCCCTGTTTCCCTTCAAAATATACTGCTTTCATCCGAATTAAATCTATTATCCCTTCAAACTTATCTTCTGCTCCAATAGGGATATTAATCGGCTGAGCATAAGGAGTAAGACGTTCTCGAATAGACATTAAACTCTTTTTAAAATTGGCTCCCATCCTGTCCATTTTATTAATAAAACAAAGACGAGGAACATTATATTTATCTGCTTGATGCCATACTGTTTCTGACTGTGGTTCAACTCCAGCTACTCCGTCAAAAATAACCACCGCTCCATCTAAAACTCGGAGGGATCTTTGCACTTCAACGGTAAAATCTATATGGCCAGGAGTATCAATAATATTAATCCGATGAGAAAATTTAGGATCGTTATGGCGATAAGTAGGAATCCAGAAACAAGTAGTAGCAGCAGAAGTAATAGTAATCCCTCTTTCTTTCTCTTGAACCATCCAATCCATTACCGTATCTCCTTCATCAATATTGCCAATTTTATGAGCCTGACCAGTATAAAATAAAACTCGCTCTGTAGTTGTCGTCTTTCCGGCATCAATATGAGCAATAAAACCAATATCTCTAATTTTTTCTATTGGATAAATATCTGCCATAATTAAATTTTAGTGACGAGCGAAATGAGCAAAAGCCTTATTTGCTTCTGCCATCCGATGGGTATCTAATTTCTTTTTGATTGCTTTCCCTTCATTATGAGAGGCAGACACTAATTCTTCTTCTAATCCTTTAGCAAAGGATACTCCTTTTTTTGACCGCACCGCTTCCAATAGCCAACGACAAGCCAAAGTAAATTGACGATAAGGAGGAACATGCCGAGGAATCTGGTAATTAGCCCCTCCAATACGCTTACTTTTTACCTCTAATTCTGGAGCAACATTTTTCAAAGCAGAGTTAAAAACAGCTAAAGGATCTTCTTTAGTTTCTTTTTTTATTAATTCCATTGCCTGATAAAAAATTTTTCTTGCTACTGTCTTCTTGCCGTTTTTCATAACATAATTAATAAACCTCGTTACCAGAGGACTCTTATAAACAATATCCGGTTCGTACTTTTTTTCTATTCGATGTTTTCTTCTCATAATTTTAAGATTTCTTGGATTTTTTTGTTCCGTATTTACTTCGCTGTTGCTTTCTATCTTCTACTCCTGCTGTATCATATTTTCCTCTAACTACATGATAACGTACACCTGGTAAATCCTTAACTCTTCCTCCTCGAATTAATACAATAGAATGTTCTTGTAAGTTATGTCCTTCTCCAGGAATATAGGCAGTAACCTCCATCCCATTACTCAACTTCACTCGCGCTACTTTGCGCAAAGCAGAGTTTGGCTTTTTAGGAGTAGTAGTAAAAACCTTTAAGCAAACTCCTTTTTTCAAAGGAGAAGGATAATACCGAGGTCTATTTTTAATAGCATTAAAAGAAAAAGATAAACCAACCGATTTACTTTTTTTTACAATTGGTTTTCTTCCTTTTTTAATTAACTGACGTAAGGTAGGCATAATTACTGGAACTTAGTGTAGCAAATAAGCAGAGAAAGGTCAACCTTGTATCTTGTATCTTGTATTTTATATACCATATAAATCGAAACAGTAGCCAAGACACAAAATACAAAATACCAACTACAAAATCATCGGCAGGCCGGTAATAATTCTAAAAAGCCAACCTACTAAAGGCCACACCAAACTAAAACCAAAGAAAAGAACTAACAAAATTAAAAACAAGCTATACTTATTAAGAAAAAATTCTAATTGGGCGGAAGGAAAAAAGTAGAATAGAATCTTCGAGCCATCAAGAGGAGGAACAGGAATTAAATTAAAAACAGCCAAAATTAAGTTAAGCAATACAATAATATTTAAGAAGGGAATAAGGGAAGCAAAGGCTCCTCCCCCAAGAAAACGAACAATTATTCCGAAAACGACTGCTAAAGAAATATTAGCTAAGGGGCCAGCTATAGCTACTAAAGCTGTATCCCGATGGGGATGACGCAAATTAAGAGGATTAAAAGGAACAGGCTTTGCCCAGCCAAATACAAATGAACCATGAGTTCCTATAAATAATAATAAAGGTAAAATAATTGATCCGAAGGGATCCAGATGAACTAAAGGATTCAAACTAAGACGCCCCATTCTCTCCGCTGTGTCATCCCCCAGAAACAAAGCCATTAATCCATGAGAGACCTCGTGAATAATAACCGAGAAAAGTAAAACAGTCAGTTGAAAAATAACCACCATAGACTAATTAATGGACATCGTAAAGTTTCATTGAAGAAAGAGCTTTCTTTGCTAAATCTAATCTTTGCTTACTTTGAGAATAAAAAGTACAAAGAGCATCTCCCGTCTTTACTTCGTCCCCTACTATTTTCTCTAAATAAATTCCTGCTTCTTTAGTAAAAGGAGCACCTAATAGACGAGCTAGACGAACAAGGTTTTTATTATTAATAGAATACACTTTCCCTCTCTTCGGAGATTTCACTGAATACCGGATCCTCCCTAATTGAATATCTTTCGCTTCTATTCGAGAATTTCCTCCCTGGGCTTTAGTAATTTCTTTCATCTTGGCTAATGCTCTTCCCGAACGCAAACTTGCCCAAGCCATTTCTTCTCCCTTTCCTTTCTTCGCTTTGCCTACTAACTCTAATAAAGTACCAGCTAAGTGAACAGCCTTCTTCTCTAAATCAAATGGCCGATTATCTTTTTGTTCCAAAACCCGAAGAACATCCCTGGCCTTCAAAGCCGGGCCCATTCCTCTTCCTACTGGTCCTTTAACTTTTTGGATTATTACTTTCGTCTTAATATGACATTTTTTAGAAACAAATAAAAATAATTTTTTCACCCATTGAATGTCTTCCTTTGTCGATATTTTCGCCGTTGGCCCTACCGGCATATCAATAACTAGATGAGTTGCTCCTGCAGCTAATTTCTTTGCCATAATGCTTACTACCATTTTGGAAAAAGGCTCTATTCCTAAATGATAACAAATCTTGATAAACCTATCGTCAGCGGGAGCTAATTTTACCGCTCCTCCCCATATTAAACAACCGTTAGTTTTCTTTACTACTGCTTTGATCTTTGCTAAAGGAAGTTCTACCGGCATTAAGACTTCCATAGCATCAGCTGTCCCTGCCGCCGAAGTTACTGCTCGAGAAGAAGTCTTAGGAATTTTGATTCCCTCACTAGCTACAATAGAAACAACGATAGGAGTTGTACAATTCCCAGGAATTCCTCCTATAGAATGTTTATCAGCTACTACTTTTCCTAATTTTAACTTTTCTCCTGTATCAGCAATAGCTTGAGTAAGATAATCAATCTCTTCCGGAGAAAAGTTATTCCTATCAAAAGCAGAGGCAATAAAAAACGCCAACTCTATATCATCAATCTTGTAATTAACAATATCAGAAACTAAATTATATATCTCTTGTTTAGATAATTTTCCTCCTCTCAATTTTTTATAGATAACTTTCAGAGAAGAAGCATAGCCGGCAATGCTCAGCTCTAACAAATCTCCTTCTTTCAGTTTATATTCTTCTGTAATCTCTCGGAAAAGACCAACTTCCCCTTCTTTCACCAAAGTAGTGGTGGTATCGACAGCTATTACCGTATGTCTTTTCTTCCACTTTAATGTTAATTTATCTCCCGGACGAATACCAAGATGGCGAGCATTTTTTTCGTTAATAATGGCAATCCAGGGATAACCAGTGCTAATATCTAAATTCTTCACCTGAAGAAAAATTTCGTCCTGAGCGACTGTATCATTATTTTTTTTCATACCTTCTTAAATAAGTTTATTTTTTTTAAGAAAGACAGCTAAGGGAGAACTAATATCTACAGAAGATAAGGAATTTTCTAAAGTATTGGGGCAAATGATACGACGAGGATTAACTTTTTGCAACTGAGCAATAGTTTTGTCTCCAAAAACAGGATGAATAAAAGCAAAACTGATTGTCTTTGCTCCTAATTGTTGGCTTATTTCTCTTGCTCCTAAGATTGTCTTTCCCGTGGAAACAATATCATCCACAATAATAAAATCCTTCCCTTGGTAATCTTCCTTCTTTAATTCCTGAGGAAGAATAAAATGTATTTCTCCAGTATTTACATTCCTTTCTTTATGAAAAACTAATTTCTGAGCAGGAAAGTTCTGGCAAAAATCATCAACAAATGCTTGAGATTCCCCATCTGGCCCTAATACCACTGTACTCTCCGGAGAAAAATCAGAAAACTTTTCCGCCAAATTATGAAAAAGAAAAATGTTATAAGCGGGAATTTTAAATAATTGACCGATTTTCTTCCGGTGTTCGTGCATATTACAAGTAAGAAAAACATCAATATTTCTTTCTATCAATTCATCTATGTAAAGAGAAGAGAGTGGCTCTCCGGGACGAAAAATCTCATCTTGGCGAGCATAAGGAAGATATGGCATGATACCTATAACCGAGGAAGATGTTTCTTTAATCTTCCGAGCAAGAAGCAAATATTTTATCAGATAAGAATTAACATTTTCTTCTTGTTTTTTCTGAAGAAGAAGTATTACCTTGTCTCCTTTTATTTCTTTCTCCAACTTAGGTTGTACTTCCCCATCAGGAAAAACTCTTTCCTCTAAGGGAAGAAAAGTTAAATTTAAATTTTGAGCTAATTTCTGGGCAATAGCATCACCCGTAACAATGGTAGGCATATTATATTATTTTATTTGATTATTTATTTGCTTTCATTATATCATTTATTAGCTATATTGCAATTCTATTGAAATATATTGAAAATGTATTGCAAAATTTAATGATTCAAGAAAAAGAAATCCGTTGGCTTCTCGAGGAAAAATACCAGGGACAACTCACCCCCGAAGCCAAAAGAGATATCAATAAACTGAAAAGAGGCTTTCCTTTAGATTATCTTATTGGCAACAAGCCATTTTTGAATACTACCATCGATCTCCGTTTCCATCCCCTTATTCCTCGGGAAGAAACAGAATTTTTGACAGCTCAATTAATCAAGCAACTGAAAAAACAACATTCTCCGCAGGTTAACTGTTTAGATATCTTTGCTGGTTCGGGCTGCATTGGCATTGCCCTCTTAAAGAATATCCCCTGGCTAAATGTTGATTTCGGAGAAAAAAATAAGAAATTTATTCAACAAATTAAAATTAATCTCCAATTAAATAATATTCCTCAAGAGAGATACAGAGTAATCCAAAGTAATATTTTTCAAAATATCAAGGGAAAATATAATCTTATTATTGCTAATCCCCCTTATCTCTCTCGGAAGAGAAAAAATTTAGTTCAGAAAGAGGTCTTACAATATGAACCATCATCTGCTCTTTTTGCCAAAGAAAATGGCTTATTTTTTATTCACCAACTTATCCAAAATGGGCGAAAATACCTTCTTTCTCCAGGTACTCTTTATTTAGAATTTGATTCCTGGCAAAAGAAACCTATTGAAAAGATGCTCAAGCAAGCAAATTTTCCAAACTTCAATTTTTACCGAGACCAATATCACCATTGGCGTTGGTTATCAATTCGTCATTGCGAGAATTCCTGAGCTTAGTCCTGAGCCCGCCGAAGGGCTTGTCGAAGGACGACGAAGCAATCCCACAACCGTATCCCGTATAGCGTATCGCGTATTGCGTATGACCACGAGATTGCTTCGCTTCGCTCGCAATGACAGTGGCTTTGTATCTTGTATCTTGTATTTTGTATTTAAAAATTAGTAAGTAATTCAATGCCTACTGGACAATGATCAGAACCAGTAACATTCGTTAAAATAAAAGAACTTTTTAATCTATTTCTCAAGGAAGAAGAAATAAAAACATAATCAATTCGCCAGCCGATATTTCTCTCTCGGGCATGATAAAGATAGGACCACCAACTATAGCTTTTTGTCTGCGGATGCAAGCTGCGAAATGTATCTCTAAATCCTAAGGAAATCAAATCAGTAATCTGCTTTCTCTCCTCCTTCGTAAACATAATATTGTTTTTGTTAGCCTGAGGACGAGCCAGATCAATTTCTTCGTGAGCAACATTAAAGTCGCCTGTTACTATTACTCTTTTCTTCTTCATCTTCTCTAAATAACGAAGAAGGAAACTATAGGTGGCTAACTTATAACCCAAATTATGCTTATCTCGCCCTCCTTGGGGAAGATAAAGATTTATCAGAATAAAATCAGAAAAAGTTAATTTGAGCATTCTCCCTTCTTCATCGAACCGCTCTAACCCCAATTGCTTCTCTACTTCCTGGGGTTTCTTCTTAGTATAAACAGCTACCCCGCTATATCCTTTCCTTTGAGCAGAATTAAAATAACCGTAATAACCGGCTGGTTGGAAAAGTTCCTTAGATAATTGAGAAGGAGAAGCCTTTGTCTCCTGAAGACAAATTATATCTGCCTTACTCTTTCGCAGCCATAACTGAAAACCCTTCCTCGCTACGGCCCGAAGGCCGTTAACATTCCAAGAGATAAGCTTCATAAAAGTTCCGTAAACCGGATCAAATAATTTTTTCTTGTAGAAGTAGTTCTTTTAAAATCTCAAAATCCTTTTTCAAAATTGGCTTCATATTAGGATTGTAAGTAGCCACCGCTGTATGGTAAAGAGGCATTATTTTAAAAGAACCAAACAGACTTTGACTAGAAAAGACCTGACCATGTAGTTGGCTTATCCCAGCTATTTTATCACTCAAGCCAAACTTTTCCAGAATATATTTAGTAGAGAAATTTCCCAAGGTACAAAGAATTTTTGGCTGAATAATCTCTATTTGCCTGTCCAAAAACGGGACACAAGCTTTTATCTCTTCTACCTTAGGATTACGATTATTGGGAGGACGACACTTCAAAATATTACAAATATAAATATCTTCCCTCTTTACTCCTATACTTGCTAAAAGTTCATCAAAAATTTTTCCCGCTGCTCCCCAAAAAGGATGCCCCGTCCTGTCTTCATTGAAACCCGGCGCTTCCCCAATAAACATTACCTCTGCATCATGATCTCCTTCTCCGACAACAGGAAGATGACGCGTTTTATACAGGGGACAACGTTGACAGATAATAACTTCCTTCTTGAGTTCTTCTAATTTTTTATTTTTTTCTTCTCGATTCATAAACTACAAAACTTCAGCGAGAGATATCAAATTGTCTCTGATAATTGATGAATTAAATTATGTTGGCAATTTTTTACCATAGTTTTTAATAAAGCCCTCTTCCCGAGGAATGCTCCTCCTATGGAATGAGGGCTAGAAAAATGTGCTAAACAGTCAAACTAACATGAGGGAATTCTCTCCTTAGAGAGGATTCCCCCATTAGGTTTCAAACTAACCTTATGGTGCAGGAGTTTCAGTAGTAGGTGTTTCTGGAGGAACAGTAGAAGGAACTGGTGTCGGTTCTGGCTCAGTTACATTAGGAGCAACAGGTGCAGGGTTAACAGGAGCTTTCTTGCTTGTGCGGGCTCCGGCAAAGATAATAATAAGGATGATAATAGTACCTATTATAATCCACCACCAAGTTTTCTTATTCATTTTTTTATTGTTTTACGTTTTTTATCCTTCTTTCTTTAGGAGAAAGGAGGAAAAGATCGACCTTGATTAAATATTACCATAAAAATAAAAGAGCTTCAAGCAAGTCAAGGGATAATGTGGATAATTTTGTTTCTTTGCTGTCTTCCCTTAATAATCCGAACCTGTTTAAGAGAAAGATTAAGATAGTCAGCTAATAACTCTCGCATTCTTTGATTAGCTTTACCTTGCTCTGGTTTTGCTTTTACTTTTATTACAAAAGAATCCTTACTTTTCTGAATAACCTCTTCCTTCTTTGTTTGGGGGAATACTTTAACTTTCAAAAACATATTTCAATAAGTAAAAATGTATTTTAATGCGTTTTGATTTCAAAAGGTATCCGCCATGCTTTCAGGGCAATAATAAAATCAAAAAATAGATTTCTATTCTTCAAATAATAAAAATCATATTTTAGCTTTTCTCGAGCGTCTTTTATTGAAGAGCCATGGGGGTAATTAATTTGGGCCCAGCCAATTACTCCTGGTTTCAGAAGAAAGCGATAATTGTAAAAAGGGATTTCCTTTTGAAAAAGTTCTATCAATTTTTTTTCTTCCGGCCGGGGACCAACAAAAGAAACATCTCCCTTCAAAATATTAATAACCTGAGGCACTTCATCAAGATGAGTCCAGCGGAGAAACTTTCCTACCTTAGTAATTCGGGGGTCATTAGCTAATGTCCAAGCAGGACCAATTTTACTAGCGTCTTTTCTCATTGTTCTAAATTTATAAATATAAAATTCCTTTCCTTCCTTCCCCCGGCGAACAGATTTGTAAATAACCGGTCCGGGAGAATCAATTTTAATAAATAAAGCAATTAAGGGCCAGAGTGGTAAGGAAATAGCAAATAAAATAATTGCTCCCAGAAAATCGGCAACTCTTTTCAATCTTTCGTAAACAACTCTCTCTTCTTGCTTCATCATCAGAAACCAGGTATCGTCTAAATTAGAAAGAGGAATTTTCCCCATAATATCGGCAGAAAAATCCAAGAAATCTATTATTTTTACTTTCCCTAGCAGAGAAGGATTTTCCTTCAAAAGTTGAGCCAATAATGGCTTATCTACAACTACCAGGTTAATAGTCTCTTTATCTATGATTTCCCCTACATTTTCTTCTAAAGAAGATAGATCAGCAGCTAGGTTATAACCTAATTGTTCGTTCTTTCTCAAAAATCCTTCTAATTCCCCCTTCTCCTCCGCCTGAGAGATAAGAAGAACATTAAGACGAGTTTTTCTTATTAAGTGATTAAAAAGGGTGTGCCAAAGAAAAAAGATACTCCAGAAAAGAATGAGAAAGATTAGAAGAATAGTTTTCGGTGTAAAGGAAGGAGTAAAAAAATAGAAAATGGCAATTGCCAAAACAGTACTTCCCAGAAATAGTTTCAGAACTGTTTCCCCAAACCTTCTGTTATTCTGGGCAAATCTTAATTCGTATAAATGACTAATAGTAAAAAGGATTAGCCATCCGAAAAGAACAAGAGTAAAAGGAGCTATCATTTGTTGAAGGTTTTGTTGTTGAAAAGGTAAGCCAAAACGAATCAGAACAGTAAGAATCAA
>Ga0114934_10000310_pt1 | contig 30776 bp, 22 predicted proteins | sample 4SBtaG_2_FD_99695 | JGI IMG/M metagenome (GOLD analysis project Ga0114934, IMG submission 99695) | Deep subsurface microbial communities from Kolumbo volcano to uncover new lineages of life (NeLLi) - 4SBTROV10_white metaG | ecosystem: Environmental > Aquatic > Marine > Volcanic ...
AAACCGAAAACTGTAATTTTTATCAATGAATATGTTATATAAAATGGTTCAAAAAACAATCTAAGCCCCACCTCAAACTCTGTTATAGTAACAACGTCAGTAAAATATGCAATAAACCATCCTCCTATAATACCAACAAACATACTTATCACTCCAAAGATTGGGAAAAAGAGCAAAGCAGATAAAAGCTTTGGTAATACTAAAAATCCGGCAGAATTGATTCCCATTATTTCTAAAGCATCTATTTGCTGAGTTATACGCATTGTTCCAAGTTCCGACGCTATATTTGCTCCTATTTTTCCTGCCATAATTAGACTTACCATTGTTGACGAAAATTCGAGTATTATAGAATCTCTTGCTCCATATCCTACAAAAGACTTTGGTAACAATGGATTTGTAAAATTCAATCCTGCCTGCAATGTGATAACTGCTCCCATAAAAATCGAAACTATAAAAACCAAACCCAACGAATCTAATCCAATTTTGTCAAATTCTCGTATAATCTGTTTATAATAAGGCTTTGCTTTTTCGGGTCGTGCTACAATTTTAGTTAAAAATATAAAGTATTTTCCGGTATTATAAAAGAAATCCAGAATTTTTTTCATCTTCTGTTATTATAAAATTTTTACTTTTGTTCAAAAATATAATTTTTTTCATGATAGAGAAAACAGAGGCAATAGTATTAAATAAAATTTCTTATACTGACAACAAAAAAATTGTTACTTTATTTTCTAAAAGCTCTGGCAAAAAGAAGCTTGTAGTTACTTTTTCCAAATCTAAAAAAAATAAAAATAATTATTTTCAAATTTTTCAAATTTTAAATGTTGAATTTTCTGCAAAAAATAATTCTGAATTTATATCATTGAAAGAAAGTTCATTAAACACGCCTCTGAATGGCATTTGGAGCAATTACGATAAACTTTCTATTGTTTTTTTCATATCTGGAATGCTGAATAATATAATTTACAATAACTTGATTGACGAGGAATTGTACAATTTTGTAAAAATGTCTATAATACTACTTGAAAAATGTGAGCATCCGGCAAATTTTCATATTGCTTTTTTAGTTAATCTTGCAAAATATATAGGTATTATGCCAATAAACAACTTTTCGAAGACTGAAAAATTCTTTGATTTTAGAAAAGGTCGATTTATTGCTTTGTTTGACAAAAATTTTACCTTAAATTTGAAAGAGAGCGAAAATTTACACAACTTTTTGAACGAAGGTATGAGTGGTTTTGTAAAAATCAATCTGAACAAAAAAAATAGAAACGATTTAATCTCAGGTATACTTAATTTTTACAGATTTCATTTCCCAAATATAGATACTTCGAGCTACGAAATTTTGAAAGAAATGTACAAATAATCAATAATCTGAATCATCATAGAAATCATCATCGTCAAAATCGTCAAGGTTTTCAAACATTTCTTCATCATCAGTCAAATCATAGTCATCTTCACAAATTAGATCATCTTCTTCTATCAAATCGGCATCTTCAAACTCAAATTCGTCATTCAGGTCATTAATAACTTCTTCTATTTCGCTTTCTGGTGCATCACCTACTAAATCTTTTATCTTTTTGATTAAACTCAGCAAACCCAAAGTCGATTCTGTCTGAATTAGTATAGGCGCATCTGGATTTTTCTCACCAAATTTCTCAAGTTTTTTCAAAATTGTCACTTCATTGTTTTGAGTCTGTTCAAACATTTTAATGATAGGTTCTATGTCTTTCAGATTCAATTCATTATCAGCTTTTGCAATATATTCTGGAATATTAGATTTCTTGACTTGTTCACCGTAAAGTTCTTCAATCAAAAATTTTAATTTAAACACACCATCAATTGATTTGAGATATTTGCTAAATTTTGAGTCAGGGTTTTGCTTATTATAGTCTGTCAAATGCAAATACCAAGTATAATAATCTGCTTTTTTCATAATCTTGTTTTAAAAATTTAAGGTAATATTATATCCAGTATGCGAGCGGATATTTAAAACAAAAAAGTTGTTAAATATAAGATATTGACCTTTAATGGCAATAAGTTTTCCTTCAAATTCTGGTTGTTTGTCAAGTTTTAAGCTATGCACTTTTTCAGGAAAATATTTTGAAGGATATCTCATCTCCCATATATAATCGTCATTAATGATGTATTTTTTAAACTCTTCTGGCATGTATTCGATTGCCATTTTTTTGTATTCCAAAAGGTCTTTTTCTGTTGAAATATTTTTCAACATATTTTGCCAAGAGGTCTTATCTGTAAAATGTTTTTTCATTTCAACTTCAATGTCACCTGCAAGTTTTCGGTAAGGTGTTTTGGCAAGTTTAATTGCAGAATCTGCTCCTTGATCTATCCATCTGGTTGGAATCTGACTTTGTCTTGTTACTCCAACTTTGATGTTATTTGTTTTTGCCAGATAAACGTAATGCGGTCTCAAACAATGAGTTTTTGACCATTCTATATCTCTCGAAATGCCTTTGTGAGCTTGACATTTTTCAGGTTGCAAGACACATACATCTGCCTCTGGTGCTGTCGAAAAACAGTCGTAACAAAAGCCAGAACCATATGTCTTATTTATTTTTTTTCCACATTTAATACAATTTATTTGGTTTTCGAAAAGAATAGAAATTTTCTTTCCAAGCAAATCATTTAATTTAAACAATTGATTGTTTTTGTCTGTAAGAAAGTAATTTATAGGTTCCGAATATTCTGTATCCATTTTTTTCAACCAGAAATGAGGCATTTTTTCCAAATTTAATAATTTTTACCAAAATAAAACAAATTATATCTTTACAAAAAAAATGAAATTTTTCGAAAAAGATTATTGGAACAAACTTTTCAAATCCAATAAACTTTCGTGGGATATAGGTTACGCTTCTCCTGCTATAGTTGAATATTTCGAACAAATCACAGATAAAAATGCAAAAATACTTGTAGCTGGTGCTGGCAAAGGATACGAAACAGAATGGCTCTGGAATAATAATTTCAAAAACACATATTATCTTGATTTTGCAATAGAAGCAATAAAATCTTTCAAACAAAGAATGCCACAATTCCCTGATTCGAATATTATTATTGAAGATTTTTTTGAACACAATGGACAATATGATTTCATTGTTGAACAAACTTTTTTCACTTCGTTTCATCCTAAGCAAAGAAAAAATTTTGTTGATAAAATTCACGAATTACTTAGCTCCCAAGGCAAGTATGTCGGTTTGTTTTTTACAAATGATTTCGGTCTCTCCTATCCTCCTTTTGCTGCCACAAAAAAAGAATATTACGAACTTTTTGCAAAAAAATTTGAGTTTAAAATTTTTGAGATAGCCTATAATTCTATTAAACCAAGAAAAGGAAGAGAATTTTTCTTTGTAATGAAAAAAAACACCTAAATATATACATTTATGAATTATCAACTATAAACTATCAACTATCAATTATCAATTATCCCAATATTGCTTAAACAGAGGTATGCCAAATCTAGTACCAACGTATAAATTATTATGAAGAACTGCACTTGATAATCTACGATAGATTAAATCAAATTCTAAAAGCACTCTTTTTTTTCTAAAGCCAAAAGAAAATTGTGCGGTTGCCAAGCTAGTTTTTACACCCTGAAGCCATAATATGTTGTTATCCGAGATTCGTGAATTGTATGAAAGGATTGGATTGTGACCATAATTTATTGTATCATTGTCGCCGTATTTTGCATAAGACAATTTCAATTCCGCAAAATAATCTTTATATTGATAAGACACAATTCCAACAGCTTCTATAAAATTTGCACCTAAAGGATGAGCCAATGGTAAATTTGCATTGGTGTATGCATTGATTGGATTTGAATGTGAATATGTATATGGGCGAGTTGCGTTGAACTCTAACTGAGTATAAAGATTTTTAACATTGAAAGTATTGTAACATTTGTAACCTGCCTGAATACCATATTTTTCATCCCAATATTCATCAGAAGACTTGATGTGGCTTAGAATAAATTCATCGATAAAAACTTGTCCATAAAGCATTGTGCTTTTAAAAAATTTCAAATGTCCAGTAAAACCCACCAAAACGTTGTCAGGTGAACCAATAGACATTTCCACAGGACGGTAAAAAATCACAGGATTCAGATAATTGAAATCCAAACCACGATGTCCTCCTATTGAATCAATTGGAGAAGTGACAACTGTCTCAAACATCGAAAAATTGAACCATCTAAAAAAATTGAAACTTAAGTAATGAGTAAATATATTTTTTGCCTTAAAATCAGACCAATAGGTGCTAAATCTATTATCGTAACCTTGTTGATGTGAAATCATCCATAGATATTGAATTTTCCATATTTTTACAGTAGTTTTGAAATACGGATAAGGATTTGAAAAATCAGAAAGAATAAGACTTCTGTAACCATCACCGAGAAAGACTTTGTTATTTCCAATTTGAAATGTAATAAAATCGGATGGTTGGTATGAAAAATCACCAACAATGTTTCCATAAAAAGCCTTATTATCAGATAGTTTGAGTAATATTCCATCTATAGGCAAAGTAAACAAAGTATCTGTTATTTCTCCTGTGATACCTCTTTTTGACCTCATACCTATATAAAGCGAGGTGTTCAACTGAAATTTTTTGTATGAAATGTCAAATTGAGTTCCAAAATACAAATTTTCATACAATCTACTATTTGCCAAATCAAACTTGGGCGAAATATAATATATCGGAGAAACAGAAAACTGAAGTAAAGAATCTTTATTCTCAAAATAAGATGGTGAAAAGTTTGAATGCACAGAAGAATCCGAAAAATCAACATATTCATTATTTCTCCCAAATGGTTCATTTATATCTAACTGTGCGAAAATATTTATCGAAAAAAAAAGTATAAAAAGTAATAACAATTTTGGTTTCATATTCCTAGTAGCTTGCAATATTTTTGTACGTATTAAATATTTTTTCTAATGGATTTGCAGAGCTAGCAAGTAATTCTATCTCTACCCTGCCTGACCCTTTTCTGATAATGTCGAGATTACTTGCCGATATTTTTGATAAATCAAGTATCAATTTTTTATTCACCGGTCCTCTATCATTCACTAGAACAATCACGCTTCTATTATTGTTTACATTTGTAACTCTTATCAAAGACCCCAACGGCAATGTCCTGTGAGCAGCAGTAAATTTGTACATATCGTAAATCTGACCACTTGAAGTTGTTCTACCATCAAAGCCGGGACCGTACCAGGTTGCAACTCCTTTTTCATACACCTTTTTAGTGGTATGCACATCCTTCATCATATCATCATTAAAAGATGCACCACAAGCCGTAAGGATAAATAAAAGAACAATAGGTATAAATTTCATAACTAAAGTTTTATATCAAAAATTTCAATCAAAGTTAAGTAATTTGTGAAAAAATAAAAATCTAAGCTTTCAAAAGAAGATTATTATTTTTAGGGTGGCCGAGCGGGCTTTCCGCTTGTAGTCCCCTCGTCTCAGGCGGCAAAACAAACAGGCTACAAGGATTTTCCTTCACCACTCAAATCTTGTAGCCTGTGTTTTGCACGCCAGAGAGCATCGGGGAGCTACCGCTGCAATCCCTGCCACAAGCTCGCATCATCAGTGTGCTTTATTCCTGCAATTTTAACACAACGCAAAAACAAATTTACTATTACTCTTCATCTACAGATTCCTAATAATTTACAACATTCCCGTTATTTTCACAAAATAATAGACAATCACTTTTCAATGCAACATAGTGCTAAACAAAACTTCATAAGCAATAAAATTGCAGCTTTCTTCTTCGTTAATTACCACAATGTTAATCAGTTATTGTCAATCTGCTAACCCAAAAACTTTCTCTACTCCAATTCTTGCTTTTTCAAAGCCTCATACTGTTCGCTTGTTGTTTCCCACTCCTCAAAAGCTGATTCAAGAAGCTGCTTTGTTTTTTCATAATTTTCAAAAATATTTGAATCAACAAGATTCTCAGGTTTTGACATTTTCTCTTCCATCTCTAAAATTTCATTTTCCAATTGCTGAATTTTATCCTCAATCTGCGCTATCATCTTTTCAAATTTCTCCAATTGACGTTTTCGCTCTTTTCTTTTCAGATAATTCTGCTTTGAATCTTTAATTTTACTCTGTTCAGTTTTAGTTTTAACCTGCTGATTTTTTGTTAATTCTTCTAAATTCTTAATTCTTTTTTTCTCCAGAAAATAGCTGATTCCACCTTTGTATTGTTTTATTTTATGGTTTTTGAACTCATAAACAGTGTCAACTAATCCATCAAGAAAATACCTGTCGTGTGAGACCAAAATCAATGTTCCGTCATATTTTTGCAAAGCTTGTTTCAGAATCTCTTTTGCAGAAATATCAAGGTGATTTGTAGGTTCATCGAGAATCAGAAGATTGTAAGGTTGCAAAATCAAAGTAGCTAAAGCCAAACGCGCTTTCTCGCCACCAGAAAGTATTGCTACTTTTTTGTCAACATCTTCATCTCTAAAAAGAAATGCACCAAGAATTTTTCTCAACTGAGTTCTGACTTCACCAACAGCAATTCTGTCTAATGTTTCCAACACAGTATTCTGCATATCCAAATTTTGTTCCTGATTCTGAGCAAAATATCCAATCTTTACATTGTGTCCTATTTTCAATTTGCCATTGTAATCAGTCTCATTGTTGAGAACTCTTACAAGTGTTGTTTTACCTTCTCCGTTTTTACCGACAAAAGCTATTTTTTCTCCACGCTCAATTGTAATATCTATTTCATCAAGTACCAATTTATCACCATAGCTTTTTGATAATGCTTCAGCATTGACAACAATGTCGCCACTTCTTGGAGCAGGAGGAAAAACAAAATTCAATGTTGAGTTATCTTCTTCTTCAAACTCAATTTCTTCCAATTTGTCAAGCATTTTGATTCTTGATTGCACTTGTGAGGCTTTTGTAGCTTTTGCACGAAAGCGTTCGATGAATTTTTCTGTTGATTTTATTTTCTGTTGTTGATTTTCAAAAGCGGCTTGCTGTTGTTGGCGTCTTATTTTGCGTAGTTCCTTAAATTTAGAATAATAAACAGGATAATCGTAAATATTTGCAAGTGAGATTTCTATTGTTCGATTTGTGATATTATCTAAAAACAATTTGTCGTGTGATATTATCACAATTGCACCATTGAAAGTCTTTAGAAAATCTTCGAGCCACTGAATAGATTCAATGTCCAAATGGTTGGTAGGTTCGTCGAGAAGTAAAACGTCAGGTTCTTTGAGCAGAATTTTTGCTATTTCAACGCGTATTCTCCAACCACCGCTAAATATTGAAGTCGGTTTGTCAAAATCTTCTTGAACAAAACCAAGCCCTTTCAATATTTTTTCTGTTTTTGCAACAAACGTACTTTCATTGTGTAATGATAACTTATCAGATAATTCTGAAATTTTATCAAGCAATCTTTGATAGTCGCTCGATTCAAAATCTACTCTGTCAGCAAGTTGATTGTTGAGTTCATCTAGTTGTTTTGACAAAATACGGTATTGGTCAAAAGCTGTGAATGCTTCCTGAAAAACTGTTCGTGTGTCTGAATATTCAATATATTGGGGAAGGTAACCTATTGTTAATCCTTTGGGAACTGATACTTTTCCAGAAAAATCTTTTATTTCGCCAACAATGAGCTTTAGTAATGTAGATTTTCCTGAACCATTTCTCCCTACAAGGCCTATTTTATCTTTAGGATTTATCTGAAAAGAAACCTCTCTAAGCAAGTCTCTTCCTCCAAAGGCAATACTTATATTTGTCAATGAAATCATAGGTGCAAAGATACTAAATATTTGAATCATTCAAACCTAAAATGATTCGATAAATATCATAAAAAACCACATTAGTTAATAATGTTTAATAATAAAATTACATAAATTCACTTTGATTGGCGAGCATTTTAAGAAATTTCGACGCTTTAATTAATTATCAAATAGAAATGTTTATTCTCAAGAAGTTCTTAATGATTACTTATGCTTAAATTTTAAGAAAATTCAACAGATAGTCGAATCTTTCTTGCAACATATCATCGTAATCGTTACGCTCAGGATTCAGAAGTGTAACTTCGTATTTGTGCTTTTCAAAAGATGAAAGAACCGAACCAATGTCAGTTGTTTGTACTTTGACAAAAACATCAAGTCTTGAGGAATTAGGATGATCATTTATATACAATGTCAATAATTTTGCTTCATTGCGTTCAATAATATTTGCAATTTCAGTAGGCGAATAATCAATCAAAGGAACTGAAAACATTAAATAAAAACCTGTTTCGCGAATAGGCATTATCTCGGATAAATGCTTAATTATACTTCTAAAAGTTATTGTGCCGACATAAAAATTTTCGAAATTTATTACAGGCAAAACGCTTAGATCAAATACGGTCATAGCTCTTATAGCATCAAAAATATGCATATTCTCGTAAATATATGCTTTTGTAATTGGATTCTTGAATTGTTCAATTCTTGTATCAAATAAGTCGAAATTGTAAATATCATCCATATTTACTATTCCATCAACTTTATCATTATTTACCACTACCAGATTTGCAATGAGATAATTCTCCATTATATCCAGCGCTTTGTTTCCTGTATCATTTGGAACGAGATAAGGAAAATCTTTTATTATTATATCTCTTACAAACATATTGGTGTAACCTTAATACAAATGTGCGAAAAAAAAACGAAAAAAAGCAAGTATTTATGAAATTTTATTCTTTTATATGCCCATTACCTTGATTGTCTACAGTAATGGAAACAGTATGTCCGTTTAATCTTACTGAATAACCATTTGGTTGCCATACATATTTACCATTTCTTGGGTCTGGATCATATTTACATTTTGCAAAATAATTCTTATTTTTATCCACAAATCCGTATTTGCTACCGATTTTAACAGGTATCAATCCTTTTTTATGCCAATCCTTAATTGGTGCAATATAGTCAAATTGATAATCTACAACTACATTTCCGTCAGGGTCAGCTAATCCTAACTTGTTAGTGCCTGATTCAGGAACAACCTGCAGTTCATCATATTTTGCATTTTTTATAATTGCTTGACAACTATCAGATTTTGCAGTAAGATTTTTCAATTCTGGAAATTCTTTTGCATACTTATCAATTAAACCTTTGGCTCTAACAACATTCTTGCTTTGTAATTGTATATTTATCTCATCCAAAGCTTTTAATATTTTGTCTATACGACTTATTTTATCATTTATTTCCTGAGTTTTTGGCTCTACTTTCTGATAGTTTTCTTGAGCTTCTTTGAATTTTTGTACATTGTATAAACTATCAGCAATTTTTAAATAATTTTCTGCTTTGACATTAGTTGAAGTGCCATTAAATAGATTTTTTCCAATAAAATATCCGCCAACAATAACTACAACTGCTACTAATGCAATAATAATCCATTTTAGAGCATTATTATTTTTATCTCCTTTATTCTTTGGAGGTTTAGTTTTCTTGGGAGGTTTGACAGACTTGACTGTTTTCTTAATAGGATTTTTAAGAGATTCATTGAGTTCTTCGATAATATCTTCACAATCGTGATACCTTTCATCTGGTTTTGTTGCAGTTGCTCGAGTAATGATGCTTTGATGAATTGGATTTTGAACACTAGAGATAGAATCTGGAGTAACATTTCCTGTTAGCATCTCCAAAAATATTTTCCCAAAACTATAAATATCTGCTCTTTGATCAACCGATGCTGCTTCGCTCATTTGTTCGGGAGCAGCATATCGCGGAGTTCCAGCTTTCTTCAAATTATCATCAAACCAATCGGCAGCTGCCAATCCAAAATCAAGAATCTTGACATTATCTCCTTTGTATGTGACAAAAATATTGTCTGGCTTTAAATCTCTGTGAAATATTTGTTTTTTGTGAACATAAGAAAGAGCGTCAAGTATTTGTTTTGAGATTCTTACTGCTAATCTTTCGTTATTAATTCCGCTTGTTGTAATCATTTTGGATAATGGACGACCATCTATAAATTCCATTGTATAATATGCTCCAAGTTCGTCCTCTCCTTTATCGAGCAATCTAACAATATTTGAATGTTCTAAGTGATAAGCATTTTCAAATTCTTTGAAAAAAAGTTCTTTATACTTTGGATTATCTTTGTATTCAGGTTTGATTCTCTTGATAATAATCCATTTACCATGCTGTTTTGCACGATAAACAGTACTCATAGCTCCCTGATATTCAAACTTTTCAATATTCGTAAATTTTGTAGTTGCCAAAGGTGTTTTTTCGTTGTTTTGAATATTTTTTTCTTTTTCTATAACTTTTTCTACTTCATCCATTGCAATAAAGCCTGATTCTAAATCACTTTCCTGATTTTGTGAAAGTTGCTGAGTTATATATTCTTCAACTTTATCTTTACTAATTCCTTGTTGTGAAGCTTTTTTATATATTAATTCACGATCTAAATCACTTATACTTCCTGTTTTACAAGCACTCTCAATTAGAAGTTTTAATACCTCGTCCATTTTTTTGATATTTTTTCAAAATTAAAGTAATGTGTTTAAAAAACAAAGAAAATTTTATCAATCATATAATCAATATTTTAATTGATGAATCGGTGAACAAATAAAGTCAGTCATTCATATTTATTATTATTCCGAATGTTACAGTTTTAAGAATGAGAATGTTGTAATATTTCTGCGATAAGTTCATTCAAACTGTATTTTAAAATTTTGAGGATTAGAAATATCTTGTCTTGCAAAACTGTCACTCTCCAATTATTCATTGAACAAAACCATTGCCACCATTAAATTCTCCCATTTTTGTTTCATTGCTCTGTCAGAACAATTAAAATTATTTGCAAGAAAAGCAAAGCCTAATTCTCTGCCTGATGCAGAAGTTGTATATCCAGCATAGCATCTGACTTTTTTGAGTGAGCCGCTTTTGGCATGAATTTTACCTGAAGCAGGTGTATTGTCACAAACATATTTCAATGTCCCTGACTCGCCCGAAACAGGAAGAGATTGGTAATATGCATCAAAATTCGGACTTTTGTCGTGCATATAGTCAAGCACATAAAGCATCTGACTTGCATTTATAATGTTGTATGCAGAAAGCCCGCACCCATCAAAAAAAGATACTCCATCAGAATCCATTCCTTTTGAAACCCAATAATTTTCAAGTAAATCTGCGGCATCTTCTGTATTTTCAATATCTCCAAGTTTTTTTCCAATTTGAACAAGTAATTGCTCTGCAAATAGATTTATACTTTTGTAATTCAATTTTTGGATGATTTGAGCTAATGGTGGGGAATAAATTGTACTAACAACCTGAAAATGTGAATAATCAATAGTTTTAGACAAGATACGAACAGTTGTTATGTTTTCAGCAACAATAATCCCTTCGCCAAGCAAAAGAGAATCTAACTCTATTGCTGCATATAAAGCCGGGTCTGGCATTGCCCCCTTCACTTTGAAATCAGATTTGTTTCTTGGTAATCTTCCACGTATTACTCTATTGTAAGTATAAGGCGTTCCATAAATATATGACTTATCTGAACGGATATTTGCTGCTGTTACATAATTTTTAAAGGTCATTCCCGGAATCAAAGGATTTATTTTTGTAATAACAGTTTTGCTTCCAACTGCTGAACCTGTTTTGAAATGAATAGTGTACATATTATCGTGAATTGTAAGTCCTGAAGGTCCTGCTCCGTAATAATTTCCAATGTCTTCCCAAGTCCAGGTTGCTGGAACATCATACTGAAAAAAGGAATCATCAGCAATCAATCTTCCTTTTATTGTGTCTATACCAAGTTTTTTAATTGCAGCAAGCCAGTATCTCAAATATTGTAGTTTGTCTGTTGATTCAAAATACGACGAACCTAGAGTTGGGTCTCCGTATCCTTTTATTATTAAATCTCCAATCAATTTTCTGTTTACAGTATCAATTTTTCCGATATATCCAACTTCGGTTTTAAACTTATAATTAGGTCCAAATAAATCTAAAGCTGCCGCAGAAGTAACTAATTTCAAGGTAGATGCAGGTTTTACACTAAGTTGTGGATTAAGACTACCTATTATTTCACCTGATTTTAAGTCAACTACAAGAATACTTAATGATGCATTTTTTAAATATGAATCGTATTTTAACTTATTAATTGCCTTTTGAACTGAATTCTGAGAATATACAAATATTGAAAGAAATACGAATATTGAAGCAAAAATGATTTTCCTCATAATTTTCTTTTTATGTTTTTTATAATTTGCGGAAATGATATTTGACTAATTTATAAATAATATTTTTGTAATAAAAGTTTTTTTTGCGTCCTCTGTTGTGCAAAAGACAAGATAAACACCAGTAGCAACTCTTTGACCTGAAAAATTTCGACCATCCCAAGTCGCTCTACCTCCTTCTGATTTTGTTTCATAAACAATATTTCCTGTAAGATCAGTAATTTTGATATTTGTCTGGTAAACCATTCCAGCGATTGTTATTTCTCCTTCATAATCTTCTCTTACAGGATTTGGGTAAACATAGACATTTTCAAACTCTTCAGTAGCTTCATTTGCATCACTCATATACGACACAATTCCTTTAGATGTAACAATGAAAACTTCTCCTGTATTTGGAACAATAGCAATTGAAGTAATTTTGTTTGATGGTAAAGGACTGTTTTCTGTAGTAAAATGAGCCAATTGCTCTGTGCCGTCTTCATTCATAAGATACAATCCGCTTGAGGCTGTTCCTATCCACTTTCTATTTCCTCCGTCAACTGCAATACACAATACATTTTCTTCTGCAAGCAGATAATTTGTAACCAAAGAGTCATTCAATTCAGCCGTTAATTTTATTCTTGTTGCTTTGAAATAGTCGTTCTTAAATTCGTTTTCAGAATAAAATACTCCTACACCTTCGTTTGTTCCAAACCAAATATCTCCATTTTTATCCTCAGTGGCACAGTAATAAATACTTCCAATTCTTTCACCTTCGTCATAGGGAATAATAAGCTTGTAAAAATCATCTGTCTGATCATCTACTGTATTATTAAAATCAAGAGCAACAAAACCTTTGTTGTATAACTCAAGCCAAATATTACCTGATTTTGTGTATAATATTTGCGAAGTCTTTTGATTAGACGCTATTCCTGATAATGTGTATGAAATCCAGTTTCTATCCTTTTGAAGAACATTTAACGGATAATCGGAAGCCTGATTCAAAACCCAAAGATTATCATTATTATCATACGTTAAACCAGAAACACGTATATAATTTGGACTAGTCAAGATTGATTGTAAAGGACTGTTCTCTGTATTATAAACATTCATCAATTCATTATCTAAATAATCAAAAACGCCAAATCCCCATGACCCTACTAAAACATGATTTTCATTAGTTGAATCCAATGCAATAGAATTGTAATCCGATGCAGAATAATTTGTAATTGTTGACCACATATTAGTTTGAAGGTCAAAGACATTTAATATTCCTGTAAGATATAAATTTGTCCCATTATCTTTATAACCTCCTCTTGTGACATAAACATAATGATTATTGGCAGCAATCTTTAATCCTTGGTCTAAATATACACCTTGGTAGATGTGTTTATTTACATTATATCCGTCATAATCTTTGATTCCATAAGTTTTTTGACTAAAATAGTATTTATCATCCTTTGATTTTAAAAAATCTGTAGCATAAAAATAATTAAATTGCTTTGTATTTGTAATTGTACCTTGTGAATTAATCTGATAGAAAAAATCCTGATTCATCAGATATAAAATATCGTAAGCTCTTATAAATGCATCTGATGATAGGCTGGAAACAATAGTTTGCCAATGATACAAACTGTCACGTCTAAGTAGCTTATACTCCCCATCAATGGATTCAATCATAAACAAAACATTATCCAATTCTGCTATGCTTCTAACAGCTGAAGTGTCATTCATATCTACTGTTTTCCAATTATTATAGTCAGAAAGAATGTCGTTTAGCGAAGCACATCTCAAGCCTTTGTTTGTAGCAGCAAAAATAGAATCATTGAAAAATGTAATATCAAAAACTTTTAAGAATGAAGCTTCATCTCCGATATAGTAGGTATCTATAATTTCATCATTCTTCAGACCAAGTTTTATTATTCCAAAACCGCAAGCCAGATATGCAAAATCATTATCAACAACAATTCTGTATATATTCTTCTCAACAGCTAAATTTTTTCTTTTCAAATCCGAAATATTAGTAATATTTTTATCCTGTAAAATATCAATATTTCCATTTTCATATCCAACAATAATTTTTTTGTATTTTTCAGAAAAGGCAATAGAAGAAATTCCAAAATCCGACAATCCATCAACTTTAGTCAATTTATTCATAGAACCATCAGGAAAAAGAAATAACAGCCCATTGGCAGCACCTCCGACAATTGTATTATCATCCAACTCACATATTGAGTTAATATGTCTGAAATCAAAATGGTCTCTCCATGTCCCGATTGGCATTTGTGCGTTCAAAATTAATGAACTCGTAAATATTAGTATAAATAAAGCTTTTAGTAACATCTATAAATTAATTTATGCAAATATAATTTAAAAATATGTAATTTTTTTTTTAATATCAAAAGCAAATTATAATTTTACACAGATTTTTTTTAATGACTTTATGCAGTATTGGACATATTAACAAATATTATTTAAAAAAAGAAAAAAACAATAAAATTAAGATTATGAATATACCTGCTGATTTAAAATACACAGAAGATCATGAATGGCTTCGTGTAGATGGCGATATTGCTATAGTTGGAATTACTGACTATGCACAAAAAGAGTTGGGAGACATCGTTTTTGTTGATGTTGAAACTGTTGGTGACACTTTATCAAAAGGCGACACTTTGGGAACAATAGAAGCAGTAAAAACTGTAGCTGACATTTTTTTACCTGTTGATGGTGAAATTATAGAAAAAAATGAAGCTTTAGAAGATACTCCCGAACTTGTCAATTCTGACCCTTACAATGAAGGTTGGATAGTAAAAGTAAAGTTTAGCGATGCATCTCAAATTGAAGAATTGCTTACTCCCGAACAATATTCTGAAAAAATAGGAGAATAAAAAAAAAGCTGCGATTTGCAGCTTTTTTTTAAATAGAATCATCCCCGTAATCGAGTTTTATATCATTTACTATTTGCCTAATTTTTTGCTCTTCATCTTTATTACTTATCAGCAACAATCCGTTTGCTTCAGCAACAATAAGGTTGTCGACACTATTTAGCACAACTAATTTAGAATCCTGAACTTTTACGATACATTCTGAAGAATTGTATATTTTTACATTTTCGGAATTAAAAACATTTCTGTTTTCATCTTTTTCTGAGTGCTCAAACAATGAACCCCAGGTTCCTAAATCTGACCATCCAATGCTTGCAGGTAAAACATAAACATCTTCTGCTTTTTCCATTATTCCATAATCAATAGATATTGCCTTTACCTTTGTATATACATTTTCTATAAATTCGCGTTCTTTTGAAGTGTAATATTTTGATTCATCATCAAAAAGAAAATACATTTCAGGCATATATTTTTTCAAAGCATACATTATACTTTTTACAGACCATACAAAAATACCTGCGTTCCATAAAAATTCGCCACTTTCGATAAATATTTTTGCCATTTTCAAATCTGGCTTTTCTGTAAAAGTCTTTACTTTTTTGACACCTTCTTCTACTTCATTTTCAGTACATTCCTGAATATAACCATAACCAGTTTCAGGACGTGTTGGAGTTATCCCTATAGTAATCAATGCCATTTTGTCTTTTGCAAAAGTCAATGCGTGTGAAATTATATCTCTAAAAGATTCTGTATCTGTAACAAAATGATCTGCAGGAGTAACAACCATTGTTGCGGCAGGATTTTTCTTTTTAACCAAGAATGCTGCATAAGCAACGCAAGGTGCTGTATTTCTTCTGGCTGGTTCGCCTATAATATTTTCTGTTTTGAGTTGAGGTAATTGTTCTTGAACTAAGTCTATATATTCTGCACTTGTTATTACTAAAAAATTTTCGACAGGACATATTCCAGAAAATCTATCAAATGTCATTTGCAGAAGAGTTCTACCTGTTCCCAAAATATCCAGAAATTGTTTTGGTTTTTTTTGTCTGCTCAATGGCCAAAAACGGCTCCCTACACCGCCTGCCATTATTATGCAGTAAAAATTTTTGTCCATATGTTTTTTTTTCAATGTATGCAAAGATACTATTTAATTAAAAAATTGCAACTAAATTGATATTGCCACTGTGTATCAATCGACTATTCTCGGGCTTTCTACCACTATATTCAAAATTTAGTGACATAAAATTATTTATTTGCTTTCTTATACTAAATTGCCAGGTTATGTTCATTCCATTTTGCAAACCATCCATCATCAAATATGCAATATTACTACTCTCATCTCCTTTAAATTCATTTTTGATTAATCCTAACTCTGAATAAATTTGTGTTTTTGTTTTTATTTTAAAAGTATTCACTAACTCTAGTTTATTAGCAAAAAGTTTATAACCCAAACTATTTTCTTGCTTTTCTATATAACTGTATCCCAAAATAAAATCTATTTTTTTTCTGCTGATTCTTATTTTTCCTTCATATTTCAATTTTGAAATTTCATAATTTTTTATTGTTGAATAATCTGCTCTTGAGCTGCTAATGCTTTTCTCAAAAACATTCTCAAAATTGACGGCTTTTTTATTAAAATTGAGCTCAATCATATCAGAATGTATTCCATTATTCTCGAAACCAGCTGTAAGAAATTGTATTTGCAACATATTTTTTACTGAATATGACAAAGTAATATTTTTCGATAATGCGAGTAAAGTTGTATTATTTATTGACCACAAATAATTCAGTGCAGAATCTATATTATAGCTAAAAATATCAAAGTTTGAAGATTTATAATTTAACTGGAAAAAACTTATATTGCTAAATTTAGATGCTATTTTATTTGCCAGAGTTCTTGCAATAAATATATTTTCAGGTTTAAAAACAAATCCAGTTGTTATCTTCTTTTCAATTACTCTGATATAACTATTTGTTTGAATTGCAATTTTTCGGTAATTCGCCTGATCCGTATAATAAGCAGGCATAAATTCGTCTATTTGCTTTATACCGTCTTTATTGAAATCCTGCCAAGCAAAATTACCTGTAGATGGCTCTACTTCTATGTAAACAAATTGCATCTTTGGTTCATATCCACTACTAATTTGACCAGTAAAAGTTATGTTCATTGACTTTTTCCATATAGATGAGGCAAGATTTATCGACGCATTTACAGTTTGTTTATTCCCCAAGTTATTTGTAATTGTATCTATTCTGAAAAGATTTCTATAGTTTATTAAAAACTGAGTTTTAAAATTTTCTGAAAAATAATTTGCACTAAAAAAAACATTATCACTCTTTGTTTCTATCTTAAATACTGAATTTGGAACATAATAATCTATTCTTTTTTTGTATGAAAACTCGTAATTTAGCTTCAATGAATCATTTTTTTTCAAATAAACTCCATAGGAATTGAACATTTCAGAATTATCAGTCAGAATATTGGTCACGTCATTTAATATTTTATTCATTTCCTGCTCATATAGTATTCCTATTGTAAAAATTTGGTTATGATATTCAGAAAATGTTTTTGAACGAAGAAAAATAGATTGTTTGTATTCTGTTTTTGTGCCTAGTAAAGAAGCATTTGTCCCAAAATTTATATTCTTTCCATTCTTATCAAAAATTAAGTATGGTTTAAATCCAAAATAATTATTGTGAAAATGTAAAAGATTAAAACCAATGTTATAATTAGTTTTAAATGATTTTTGCATTATACCAATTCCAATTTTATTCAGAAAGCTATTGAATAAACTGTCAATATTCCAATCTCTCTCAAATTCAGGACTTTCAAATCTATCTATGCCAGAAAAATCATTACCTACAAAAGAATAATCTACAAAAAAATCTCTTTTCAAACTATCAGCAGATTTCAATATTCTTTTGTATGAAAGTTTTGAAGCAAGACCATAATTGTTATTATCGTCGAGGTCTGAAAACAAGTTCATATCAGTATTTGATAATGCAAAGCAAAAGGATAGGTTATCATTTCTGTTGAGGGCAATATTTCCGCCAAATTCGGCTACCATTTGTTTTTTTGGAGAAACTAGATTTGTGTATATACTATAGTTACCTTGGGGAACACCGCCGACAGGTGCCACCCATTTGTAGATTCTGCCATTTATATTATTCTCGAGCAAAACATAGTTGCCCTTATTTTTACCTTTGTAAGAAAAATGAACGTCGTAGGTGGCTAATTGTGGATTTGTAGAATATTCAAAAATTGTATAATCAATGCTATTGACTGTTGTATCTTTCATTTTGTATAGTATTTTTCGTTCATCAAAATTCGAAGAATCAACGTTCAGTAATACAGCAGAACTTAGATTATCTCCAGCTTGGCTTAGAACTTCTAAAACTGTATCATTAACATTAAAATCAATAGTTTGATTTATAGCATCTTTTTTCTGATAAAATCCAGCATAGAAATTTCCTTTGCCTATTTGAAAACCCAAATCAGACACAACATTGAAACTTGCAAAATTTCGTTCTCTGTATTCAAATTCTACAATTACTCTCGATTTAATTGTTATTATATTTTTTGCTGTGAACTTTATTTCCGATGTATTATAGTCAATCGTATAATCATTTTGCTCTCCCCTAAGCAACAATTTGCCGTCTAAATAAACTTTTTCCGATTCAGGAAGAATTATGATAAAAGTTTCCCCATTATTTCCATTGAGTTTATATGGACCTTGAACACCTTCTACAACGTCAATATTTTGATGACTGAAAGTTCCTTTGCTGACTGCCAGACCAATGTCAAAAAACTTATTGGTATCCGAAGTATTTTTAAAATAAATACCATTGATTTTCCTGTTATATTTTAAAAAATTATAGCTCTTATCTACTGCAATATCACCTGCTTCAATAGAATTTTTTTCATTGTGAATTTTAATATTTATCTCGTCAATATCTCTAATCTTTGCAGTATTACCATCTGGTTGTATAGGAATATGTTCATCATTAAGCTTTGCAGCAATAAATAAATCATCGCTGAGTTTTCCTTCCAATTGTAAATTCATTTTAGAATTTAGCACAGGGTCTTGATTATTGCCAACAGTAATTCCACGTTCCATATAGCCTTTTTGAATAATATCTGACTCGGTAAAATCTTTTTCATATTGCTGATTGGATGCATATTCTTTCATTTTGGGAACAATCAAAACAGAATCTGAATCGTGTTTCAAAAAATTACTTAGCTCGCTTATACGATATTGTACAATAAATGAATCAACTGGAATATCTGTTAAAATAATAGAATTTATCGAATAATCTATCCCCCACCCTATTTTAGAATCTACATTTGAAAAAATTATTTTTACAGATTCTTCAAATACAATTCCTTCTAACTTTATTGTATCTGTATTTGCTATTTTCATTTCTTTTAAAACAGATTGTGAAAATGAATGAAAGGCAGAAAAAAGAATTATTATAATAAAAAGATGTTTCAAAGCCATAAAATTCATAAAAAAATATACGTAAAATAAAATTTACATTTTGTAAACATAATTTATAAAAAAGAAAAGTATTCTTGTTTACATTAATAAACAAATTTTGTCGAAAATAGATAAAACTTTACTAATGTAAACGTTTTTTTTAGTCGAAAATTATACTATTTTTTTATGAATAAAAAAATATAAAAACAATTTAATATGGAACTCATTATATTTTCTATAAAAATCAAAAAGAGTGCCACTTATGTCAAAAACAAAAAAATAATCTAGTTAAGTTTGTTATTAAAAAATAAACACTTATTGAATATAAAAACTCATACCACTAGTTCAACATTAAATTGGCTTTCTTTTTTATATTTCACTATAATAACAACGAAATATTTGACAAAAAAAGAACTTATCATACGCATTGTCTTGAAAAAAGACAGTCTAAATATTTGATTTATTTATTGGTGAGATTCATTTTATTTAAAACAAAAAAACTTGTAAAATAATGAATTACAAGTTTTTTTATGATATAAATATTTAGAAATCAATAACAGTATTATTTACATTTGTATTTTGATTAAAATCGTCGCAATTTATATCTGCATCATTAAGCCCAATAGGCTTTTCAAATACATCTGTTTTCTTGTAAGGCAATGAAGAATCGTCGTAAATTTGTTGCATATATTTTGCGAAAATAGGGAGCGCCATATTAGCACCTTGTCCAAGTGCAGTGGAATAGAAACGAATACTCCTTTCTTCACCTCCAACCCAAACGCCAGTTACTAAATTTGGAGTAATACCAATAAACCATCCGTCTGAATTGTCATTAGTAGTGCCTGTTTTGCCTGCAATATCACTATTTATTTTGTATTTTAAGCGCAATCTAACACTAGTTCCGTATTGGACAACACCTCGCATCAAGACAATCATCTTATAGGCAGTATTTTCGTCAATTGCCTGATTTTTAGAAGCTGTAAAGTTAGCCAGAATATTACCGTATTTATCAACTATTTTTGTGACCATAACAGGAGAAACGTGAACACCTTTATTGGCAAATGTACAATAAGCACTAGCCATTTCAATAAGTTTTACTTCTGCAGCACCAACACAAAGAGAATACACAGGTGGCAAAGGACTTTTTACTCCCATTGATTGTGCAATTTTGATAACAGCTTCAGGACCGTATTGTTTGATTACCCAGGCTGAAATCTGATTTAAAGATAGAGCTAAACCTGTGCGTAAAGAAATCATTTGATCATCAAACTTGGATTTTGAAAATGTTGGTGTATAAGCTTTCTTTCTTCCTCCATCCCAAACATCAATTGTATATGGTATATTCTGAACCTGATAACAAGGTGAATAGCCTCCCGGCATCATGGCAAGTGTATAAACAAATGGTTTGAATGTAGAGCCTACCTGTCGTCTGGAAACCATGACATGATCAAACTTGAAATAATTATAATCTATCCCACCCACATAAGCTCTTATGTATCCTGTTTGTGGTTCGATTGAAACAAGACCTGCACGTAAGATTTTTTTGAAATAAAGAATAGAATCATATGGTGTCATCACTGTATCAATATATCCTTTCCAGGAGAAGATAGTCATTTTGACAGGAACATGAAAACTCTCAATAATTTTCTTTTCAGAAATTCCTGCATTTTTCATTTTTATCCACCTTTCAGTTCTTCTCATTGTACGATTCATAATTTCATCGACCTGCTTAGAAGTTAACTTATTTGAAAAAGGAGGATTGCGACTATACTTCAATTGTTTTTCAAATGCTACTTGCAGAGGTTCAGGACCAGTACCAAGATGCCAAGAAACGGCATTTTCGGCATATTGTTGCATTGAAGAATTAATTGTTGTATAAATCTTCAAACCATCTCTATAAATATTATATTTTGTACCGTCAGGTTTGAGATTTTTACTACACCAACCGTAAAGCGGATCAGTTTCCCATAAGATAGAATCATCATAAAACTGTTGTTTATTCCACGAAGGATAATGATTATACTCGGGTTTTGAAGCAGTAAGATATAACCTCAGATATTCTCTAAAATATGTAGCTAAACCTTGATTATGTGTCTGTTTGTGATAATGAAGTTCTATTGGAAGACTTCTAAGTGAATCATAATATTCTTTAGGATGGATTTCCCAACCATTTATTTTGTGTAATCTGTACTGATATTTTTCTATTTGAGAAATCACTGTATTTCTACGTAAAAGTGCTCTATCTGGATTCAAAATCGGGCTGTATGCTGTAGGAGCACGTAGCAAGCCAATTAGAACAGCTGCTTCTTCAATTTTTAAAGAATCTGGAGTTTTTCCAAAAAATATGTATGCAGCTGATTTTACACCATAAGCATTATGTCCAAAAGATACTGTATTGAGATACATTACCATTATTTCATCTTTTGTATAATTTCTTTCTAGTTTTACAGCAGTTACCCATTCCTGAAACTTCATAATCAATAAGTCAAATTTTTTGGCAAGAAAAGAGTGTTTTTGTATAGTCTCTTTTTCTCTCATTTTATATAAGTTTTTTGCCAATTGTTGAGAGATTGTACTACCACCACCCGCTGATTTGCCAAGAAGGATTGTTTTAACCAATACTCTTCCAATAGCTCTCATATCTACTCCAGTATGGGAATAAAAACGAATATCTTCAGTAGCTAATAGTGAATTAACAATGTTTGGAGAAAGTCCTTCGAATTGAACTATTGTTCTATTTTCATTGTAAAATTTTCCTAGTAATTTACCATCTGCAGAATATACTTCGGTTGCAAGATTGGTTTTTGGATTTTCCAATTCTTCAAATGGTGGTATATAACCGATCTTCCCATTTGATATAAGTGTGAATAAAAGTCCTATGATAAAAATACCAAAAAGTGTTCCTATCCATATTAATTTGACAATTATTTTAGAAAGCTTGGATTTTTTCATTTCGTCAAAATTTGCTGTAGTATATGCAAAGAAAAATAAAAAAATCAAAATGTAAAAAAAAACGGTCAATTAAGCAGCAATTCCCCAAGAAAATAATACTTGGCGGTTAATCTTTATCCGCAGAGTTTGGCAATGCAGAGATTTAATAATTGTGAGATTTTCAAAAAAAAGACAGTAAATAAAGTTTTTATACTAATTTATCTTTTCCTCTATTTATAACATATTCAGGGGAATATATTTTCTTGCAAAATTATTATCAATTAAAAAAGGCTTTTAAGTTGTTATATTTTTTATTGAACGTGTAAAATTATTGAACGAATTATGGTTTATGGTATTGAACTTTATCAATAATAAATTCATAGAGTTTATCAGATGCTTCATCAATATTTAATAAGTCTGTTCGTATTTCAATATCCGGATTATCAGGAGCTTCAAATGGTGAATCAATTCCAGTAAAATTTTTAATTTCACCTTTTCTAGCTTTTTTATATAGTCCTTTTACATCTCTTTCTTCACATACTTTTAATGGTGCATTGACATATACTTCAATAAAATTTTCTCTTCCAATAATTTCTATTGCCTTTTGCCTCATTGTATTGGTAGGACTTATAAAACAATTGATAGTAATTATTCCACAATTTACAAATAATTTATTCACTTCAGCTATTCTTCTAATATTTTCTGCTCTATCTTCTTCTGTAAATTTCAAATTCTTATTTATACCACTTCTTATATTATCACCATCCAAGATTTGAGTCAAATATCCTCTATTAAATAGTTTTCTTTCAAGATTAACACCTAAAGTTGTTTTTCCTGCACCTGAAAGCCCTGTTAACCAGATAACTTTCGAATTTTGCTTTAGAAGTACTTCTTTATCTTTTCTTTGTATTATTCTGTCAAATACAGGATGTATATTTTCCATCTCTATTTATTTTAAAGTTTGCAAAAATAATTTTTTTTTTGAGTTTTATAATTTTGACTTATTTTTTAAAATCAAAAATAAAAATTTACATTCATATATTTTTAAATAATTATTTTTATATCAGTCAGAATAATTTGATTTTAGTATATTTGCAACAAATCATCGAATAATGAGGAGACATTTAGCTTTACTAATCATATTTTTAGCACCATTTATTGCAAAATCTAATATGATTCTGATTCCTATGGATGAGACACAAACAAATCACCTTAAAGCTTATGGAGTAACATATTGGGTTGTAGAAGCAGAACTAGAATCATACTGGCTACTGAATTACAAAGGAGGGAGTTTTTTACTTCCTTACAGAGAAGAGATTGAGGAACGTTGTATGACAAGAAATGTTTCATATAAGATTATAACTGATGCTGAAGTCAATTCAATTTTTGACTATATAAGCAGAGACGACGTAAATATGGACAAAATAAAGCTTGTTAAAGCTCCCAAAATTGCAATTTACGCTCCTAAAAGTTACAGACCTTGGGATGATGCAGTAATGCTAGTATTAACTTATGCAGAAATTCCGTACGATGTTTTGTATGACGAAGAGATTCTTAGTGGCAAGCTGGCAGATTACGACTGGTTACATATGCACCATGAAGATTTTACTGGGCAATATGGCAAGTTCTGGGCTTCATATAGAAATGCTTCTTGGTATATCAACCAAGTTTCTGAAGCTGAGGCAGAAGCTAGACGCTTGGGATATGCAAAAGTATCTTTATTGAAATTGGCAATAGCAAAAACTGTCAAACAATTCGTTTTTAATGGTGGATTTTTGTTTGCAATGTGTTCGGCAACAGACAGTTATGACATTGCTCTAGCAGCTGATGGTGTTGATATTTGCCAACCAATGTTTGATGGTGATCCAATTGACCCCAATGCTCAAGCTAAATTAAATTATGATAATTGTTTGGCTTTTCAGAATTTTACTATTAGCACTGACCCATATGAATATGAATACTCTAATATTGATGTAACAAACTACAGAAAGGTAAGTCAAGAAAATGATTTTTTTACTTTATTTGATTTTTCAGCTAAATGGGATCCTGTTCCAACAATGCTTTGCCAAGATCATACAAGAGTTATAAAAGGTTTTATGGGACAAACTACTGCTTTTAATGAGGACTTTATAAAGCCTAATGTGACAATTATGGGAGAATTGAAATCGGCAAATGAAGCAAGATATATACATGGAGAATATGGGCAAGGCACTTGGACTTTTTACGGAGGTCACGATCCTGAAGATTATCAGCATTTTGTAGGCGACCCTCCAACAAATCTTGATTTATATCCCAATTCTCCAGGATACAGATTGATTCTGAATAATGTTCTTTTCCCTGCTGCAAAAAAGAAAAAAAGAAAAACTTGAAGCTCTGTTCACAAAACAAAAAAATCTAAAGAAATAAAAGAAAAACACAAATAAAAGAGGTGGCTACTTTGCCACCTTTAATTTTAAAAGGCTAAGATCTTTTCCTTCTATTTTTTTCATCCAAAAGAAGTTGTAATTCTCTTGGAGTTTGGCCAGCAACAGAAGTATTTTCTTCGGTTCTTCTCAAAAGATAAGGAAGCACATGCTTTATTGGTCCATAAGGAGTATATTTTGCTGCATTGAATCCTTTTTTAGCCAAATTAAAAGTTATATGATCGCTCATTCCATACAATTGTGCAAAATAACAACGTGGATCGTCTTTAGCAATTCCGTTCTCTTCCATAAGTTCCACAAGATATTCAGCACTTCTTTCGTTGTGAGTAGCATTGAAAATAGAAATTCTATCAATATGTTCTACTGAAAATTTCAAGGCAGCATTGTAAGCTTTGTCTGTTTGTTCTTTGTTTGGGTGAATAGGATCATCATAACCTAATTCCTGAGCAAGTTCACGCTCTTTTTCCATATACGCACCTCGAACAAATTTAATACCGACTTTTATATCATCTTTAACCGCTTTTTCGTATAAGTCTTTCAAAAATTGGAGTCTGTCTTTTCTATACATTTGCAGTGTGTTGTAAACAATTGCTTTCTCTTTATTGAATTCAAGCATATTCTCATAAACTACTTCATCAACAAAATTCTGAAAAGCAACATCTTCGGCATCAATCATAATAGGCACATTAAGTTTTGCTGCAGTCTGGAATAATTTATGAACTCTCTCTTTAAACTTTTCTGTTTCTTTTAATTCATCCTCTGTAAGTTTTTCTCCTCTACCAGCCTTTTTTAAAACCTCAGGATAGCAAAAGGCTGTAGGTTTGAAAACTGCAAATGGAATATTGGGATTTTTTGCAGCATTTTCAATAGTTCGTAAAGTTTCCTCCAAAGCTACATTAATTTTTTCTTCTGTATTTCCACCTTCAACCGAATAATCAAGAACAACTTTGACATTATATTTTGAAAATTTTTCGATCAAAGGATTACATTCATCCATAGTTTGCGCTCCAACAAAATGGCTGTAAATGGTAGGCTTTACAGCCCAATTAATGGGAAAATGTATTGCCAAAGCAAAATTTGTTAAATTTTTTCCAAGCTTTACTAAACTGTTTTTTTCAATCACCTTGAACAAAAAAATAGCTTTATTAAGTTCTTTAACTGTCTTATATGCAAATGCTACTTCTGTATTATTAAAATTTATTTCTGTCATAATTTTTTTTTGCAAACAAATAAAAATTTTGGAATAATAAAATAATTTGGAACATCTTTTTTCATACCAAATAATCATCATAGATCCCACAATTATTTCTACAAAATAAACATCAGTAATTATAATTTATTCACTCCTTTTAAAACATAAAAAACAATAATGCCTAACTATTTAAATAAAAAGATATTGAACCATCATAAAAAATTGATAAAAATTTTGGTAGTTAGTAATTTTTTGATTTAATTTTGACATTATTTATTTTATATTGTTAAATCAAAATTTTTTTAATAGTTAAAAACAATCATTATGAAAACAAAGAATCTATTTTTACTCGTATTTATCTTATATGCTTTCTTTTCATTAACATCATGTGGAGGCAGTTCAATTAAAGATGTTGACGAAGAGCCAAATAATAAAATTGAAGAAGCTGTTGTGCTTGAACTAGACACTGTACCTTTTTCAACAACGATTCAAGAAAAAGAAGATTATGATTGGTACAAAATTGAAATACCTGCAAAAGGTTATTTTAGCATTATGGCATCAGAAATTCCCGAAGGATTAGTACCGAAGTAAAATTTGCTGTTTACCAGGAATGGGAAGAAAACAAAGTGAAAGATATCTCTAACTGGAGCAAATTTCCAGCAATTGTACATTTCCCCGAAAAAGGAACATACTATTTCGAAATTCATGATGATTATGACGATGCATTTTCTAAAGACCCGATAATTCTAAAAAGTGCATTTGAAGAAGAATTTGACAAATATGAGATGAACGATAATATAAAAGAGGCTCAAATAACGAATTTTGATCAAACTCTAATTTTCAACATTTATCCAAAAAAAGACTATGATTGGTTCAAAATAAAACTAGACGGAAAAGAAGGCTACTTAAAAGTAATGTTAAAAGAAACCAATGAAGATGTAAATCCTGAGATAAAATTCGTTCAGTATAATGAATGGGGTGAAGATAAAATTGAAGATTTGAGTGAATGGAATGATTTTCCAAGCGCATTATTGCTTCCTAAAGAAGGTGATCTTTACTTTGAAATACATGATGATTATGATGATGCTTGCTCAAAAGAGCCTTTTACATTGAAACTTGGATTTATTGCTCAAATGGACAAATTTGAACCAAACAATGATTTTAAAACTGCAAAAGAAGTTGCAAGAGAAGATACAATTACTTTGGCAATATTCCCAAAGAATGATATGGATTGGTATATGATAAATTCTCTAGAAGATACAACACTCGAGTTCTTATCCAAAGACTGGGATGATGCAATAAATCCGGAAATAAGGCTATATACTCTAAATGAATCTACAAATAAAGTTGAAGAATTCTCAGAATGGGAAAACTTCCCTCATAAATTTCATGTTGAAGCAAATACAACTTATTATTTTGCAATAGAGGATGATTACGGAGATGCTGCATCAGAAAAACCATTTGATGTGATAATCAAATAAAAAAAGAGGCTGTCTATAAAGGCAGCTTCTTTTTTTTTAAAATGTATTTATCATTATTCTGTTCTTCCCACAACTGGCTCGTCCGTATCTAGCAAAAGTATATACTAATTCCAAATTTATACCTAGCTGAACAGGAAATGTTTTTTCATCTGTTATTGCTGGATTGTAAAATGTTCTGTCATGAAGAGGAAGTATATAGCCACTTTGAGAAATCAAACTACTAAAAAAATATGTGCCGGTTACTCCAAGATTCAGTTCAATCAAATCTGTTCTTAGAGGTTTTATTCCCATTTTGAAACTTAAACCTGTAAGATTTGGTGTAATCTTATCCATAATATCATATTGATTATCAGTTGCTCCGGAAACATTTAGAATAGCAGATTTGACTTTTGCAAATTCAGGTCCTACATTAAAATAAAAACCTGTTTCTGACTGCACCAATAGCATTACATCGTATTGCAACATTCCAATTGAAGCATTTACATTTTGAGTCGAAGAATTATTTTCTATTATATACCCTTGAGTCATTGTATTTTTATAAATACTTGCAACAATTCCTGTTGTTTCACCAAAAATAAAACCAAATCTTCCTCCAAAATAATAAGAAGGTGAATAATAGTTGTAGCTTATATTATCATCATTCAAACTAGCTTCGTTGAAAAAAAACGAAGTACCATAAGCTCCACTTCCCGATGCAAATATCCAAGTTATATTTCGTTGTGAATAAGCACTTATGGAAAGTGTTAAAATTAGAATAAATATTAGTCTTTTCATAATTAAATAGTTTTAAAAAACGTGTACAATAAAATTTAAATCAGTAAATTTCAAATCGAAAGTTTCGGCAACAATTCTATTAGTAATAACTCCTTTGAACATATATGTTGCATTTTTTATACTTGACTGATACTGTAAAAAAGGAATAATACTACCTTGATGCAAAATTTCGAGCACAAAATTTGATAAAAGATTACTAATTACAATAGAAGAACTGTTTGCAACTCTTGAAGCAAGATTCGGAACGCAATAATGTGTAACATCTGAATATACATATGTTGGAGAATCAAAACTAGTAACTCTTGATGTTTCAACAATTGAGCGTTGATCTACTTTAAGATCAATAATAATTGCTCCTTTTTTCATTGACCTTACTAAAGAATCAGTAATTATAAAATCCATATTCTTTTTCCTTATAATTGAATTTATCACAACATCGGCAGACTCAAATTCTTTTCTCAAGTTTGCATAATTCAAGGGAGATGTATATAAATTTTGTCCAAAAATATTTCTGAATCTCATAAGATTGTGCAAAGAATTGTCGAATACTTTAACATTTGCACCAAGGCTCATTGCAATTCTTAAGGCATATTCTGCCGCTATATCAGTTCCTAGAATAATAATATTTGTTGGTGGTAATCCGGTAATTCCGCCAAACATTATACCTCTTCCCCCGTTTGTAGAAGTGAGCATTTCAGAAGCAATCATAATTGCAGATGTTCCTATAATTTCACCAATAGAATGAAGAAAAGGATTGAAACCAGATGTGTCACTAAAAAACTCATAAGCCAAAGCCGTCAGATTCTTTTTCTGCATATTTATCAAGGTTTTCCTTGTCATTGTAGACATATTAATTGCTGAAATAATTGTTGAATTTGAATTACATAAATTTATTTCTCTATTGTCCAAAGGTGCTATTTTGCATATAATATCTGATTTCTTTAAAACTTCCTCATCTTTTTCAATAATTTTTGCGCCGACTTCTGAATAGTCTAAATCCGAATAATTGGCTCCTATTCCAGCTTCTTTTTCTACAAAAACATTATAGCCAGAACTTGCTATAAGTTCTACATCCTGTGGGGTGAGTGCTACTCTTTTTTCATCTTTACTTTTCTCTTTTAGAACGCCTATATTCAATTTTGTTGCACCCTGAAAAACAGGTTGTTGCTCTGGTTGTACTTCAAAAGTAGAATCTAAATTACTTTGTGAACTATTTTCTGAATTGATATCAGGATTCGTCATATTGAAAAATTTCTATAAAATTATAAAAAAAATTGCAAATTTATCCTTCATAACCTTTTAAAATTCTAAAAATTAATTTTAAACTTATCAATTTAAAGATAAAAGACAATATTATTCCAACTATTATTATTGAGAAAAATTCTATTACCCAATTATAATCAAGTTTTTTTATCTCAAATGAGATAAACAGAAATATAGCTAAAAAAGATATTATACTCAATAATTTTTTGAACTTTAATTTTATTTTAAATATTATCAATCCGACAATTATCTGTGCAACTGCTGTAATCGATTGTACTATAACAGCAGTTAATGCTGCACCTTTTGCATACATTTTGGGAATCAAAATTATATTAAGTAATAAACTTATTACAACACCAATGAAAGCAATAATATTCAATTGTTTCAGGCTACCATTTGCAGTCAATAGTGTTCCGAAAATGTATGTAGATGAAATTGGAATAAATGCGAATATCAATGTTGAAAAAACTTTTGCAGAGTATGTATTATGTTCGTGATACAAAATTGAAATTATCTCTGTATTGTACATTACTGAAGCAACAACTAAAATTACCGCAGGTGTGAGCAATAAGAAAAAAGAAAATGAAACCAATTCTGATACATTCTCTTTTTTTACAATCATCCTTGCAAATATTGGCAAAAGCAGATTTGCAAATAAAAGTGAAAACTGCGATAAGGCATCAAGCAAACGAAATGATTGAGCATAAATACCTGCTTGAGTATCTCCATTTGGCAACAACCTTTCTAACAATACAGCATCAAATCTATTATAAAATGACATAAAAAGCACCAAAAGAGCAAATGGAAAAGTTTGTTTTAAAATTGAAAGTAGTAATGCTATATTAATCCTTAAAACAATCTTTTTAGCTTTTTTCAATACCAAAACAAAAGATATTACTGCTGTTATAAAATAAGCTACTGATTGTGCTAAAATAAACCAGCTGATTTTCAGTTCATCTCCTGTAATTTTTGTAACAAGCAAAACTCCAATAATAGCAATCATCAAAACTCTATCTGTTACTGACAAAATACTGTCTGTTTTGAACTTGTGTAATGCAGCTATATTAGATCTAAGATACAGAATGAATGACAAAAGAAATTGATTTAATATCAGCAATAAAAGAAGTCTAAATTCCATCCAATTATACCCAGCTATAAGTCCTAA
>Ga0114934_10000313_pt1 | contig 30444 bp, 30 predicted proteins | sample 4SBtaG_2_FD_99695 | JGI IMG/M metagenome (GOLD analysis project Ga0114934, IMG submission 99695) | Deep subsurface microbial communities from Kolumbo volcano to uncover new lineages of life (NeLLi) - 4SBTROV10_white metaG | ecosystem: Environmental > Aquatic > Marine > Volcanic ...
AGACGCGGTAGCCTAACGGGCGCGGTTTCACGGCTTCGCGCTTCCTTATAAAAACCGTCATTTTGCCCCGACGCCACGGACGGTGTCGATTTATAAAAAGGTTCTTCCTAGCCTCTTCCTACTACGGAGGAGAACCCCGCGGAATTTCGCTAGCTCTGAAATTCTGGAAGCCATTTCCTTTTCATTATCAGTATATATATATTTGCTATAAGTCTATTTTGTGTCTTCCTTATCTCGCCATGAAACCCAGGCCCGGTTAAAAAAACTTTGGAAAAGATGGTGTTCAACCCACCAGGCAACCGGCAACCCTGCAGATGCACTAATGTTCTTCCTCTGGATTGAAAAAAACCACCTGGACTTTATCCATTCAGGAAATTTTGGAGACGAGTCTGTAATCGACGTAATCCACCGTCAAGCATTTGTGCGACCAGGTGATCGAAGGGGTATTGAAGGAGGCTTATGACCGTCAATAATTCTTACGTCTACTGAGAAATTCATAAGTTATTTCGAAAAACCTATAAATCAATCCACCAACAAATGCCGCAGGTAGGACCACCACAGGTGCAATAAAAGTTGCCGCTATCAGGGCAGCAAAATAACTGAGGCCATCTGATACGGCCCATGTTGTTAAAACCACAAAAATCGGTAGAGTGATTATCCTACCTTCTTTGTTGTTAACGATGTAGGTTTTGCAATCCGCCCAGGCTTGCTCTAGTTCGGTCATAGTCTTTGTCTCCTATATATCCGGATACATATTTCTATGAACAAACCGTATTCCGCATACAACCAACTTAGCTGCTTTTTCACAAATTTCGCACCAGTGACCCACGATAAGATAGTGAGCCACCGACCCGGCAACGATTCCAAAAAGCATCCAATTTATATATACCGGAAAGGCTGCGTAAATACTCATAAACAAAACCAAAATACCAGCAATGATCACCGAGAAAAAAGCAATTCTTGATAAAACTATAATCCGATATTTAAATGTAACCACCACATCAGTAATAACGGTCATGAGTCCTGTTTCTGCATGCTTTGTCTTCATGGTAAATCCAATTTAATCATCGTTTTCATTCAAGGTATTCTTAAAATCTCGCCAGATAAATATAGTCACATGGTACACCAGCGGAAACTCAATCAATAAAACCAAAATATTGGCATACTCTGGATTAACGTGAAATTCTTCAGCTTTTGCGCTTAAAACAGAATTCAAATATAAAGTTAAATACCCAACCGCAAAAGCCAGTGCAAAATCCATCAAGAAAAATAGAAATATCTTAAAGATTTTCAGGAACCGTGCACCTATTTCCGCTAAAAACTCAGACAGCACTTGTTTAATATTAGACATTTCCTGATTAATTTTGTGCCGGACTTCACACAATTAAGAATCTATCATCATCTTATCCGAAATGCGCGTCAATATTCACATCTTCGAATTCAATAAAAATTCCCTTAGATTCCGTTGGTAAATATCCAACTGTACCACGGAAATTCGACTGACACCTATTTATTGAGCCAGTGATAACGGTAATATTCACTTGCTCAATCCAGTTGCCTGGCGTATATTTAGCTTGCAGGGCTTGATAACCCTCTATAAGCGGACACCCGCACCCGATAGCTAAGCGGTTTTTTTGTGCCTACAAGTTTTTGTCGGGAAGCGGATAATAAAATACCCTTCGGGGGAATAGTCCGGCCGTCTTATAGCGGTTATCACTTCCCGGCATTTTATATTCTGATAACCACTATAAGGAGGCATCATGCCTAATTCAACAACCACCCAAAAATACCCAGCCAGACCTTTACCTCACTCCGATCTAACCGCCATGAACAAGCAATGGCTGAACTCAGAACTTGATTATGTCGTAGATCGCCTTAACGATATCCAAGGCGCAATTCAGAATGTCAACACACTGGACCCAGAAAAGTCCAGAGTTTTGAATGAACTCGACGTGGATTTGAACAATATCCAGACCGCTGTTGCGCAGGTAGGCATAATCCTGGGGGGTGTTTCATGAGCAAATCCTCCGGCGTTAAAAAACTAGACGATATACACACTGACATGGTCATCGGTGTTTACGCTCTACAGTACCTGGTGCGCACCTCATATGAATTAGGGGATACGGACTTAACCCCGGCTATTGAGGCTGTTGCGTTGGTACTGAAAAAAGCAATGGATGACCTGGAAGACACTATTAGCGGTATCTCGAGGCATGTATCATGAATAAGCCAGACAAAATCGAGGAAGCGTGTCGAATACTGCGTGGAGCCGGGGCCATTGCCGTTTTGCTAGTCAGCAATGGTGATAGTGAGGAGTTTCAGACCTGCAACAGGGTAGTCATCGACGCTATCGACCATATTGATTACTGTACGGCGCAAGCAATCAAGGTCTTGAATAGCAAATAGCCGCCACACACTCAATCTACACTCACCCCAAATTCGAGGTCAGTGATTGTGCCGTCATCTATCCAAAAACCCGGCCTCGAGGTCGGGTTTTTTTCTTTCAAAACCCTGGCTTCGACTGGGTTTTTTTATGACCATCGCATTTTTCGTGCGAAGGTCAAAGGTACACATGGAGTTACATCACCACACGAAACGACACACACCCACCCACATTGACAATTCAAAATGTTCAATAATATAATGTACTTACAGTCTGTTTCGGCGCGTCTGGAATCGCTAAATAGCCATTCGTAATGCGTAGGTCAGCAGTTCGAATCTGCTCATCGGCTCCAATAAATCAATAACTTACAATGTTGTCGACTTTTAGGACATCACGCGTAAGTGAAATGTAAGTGCAGAAATAAAACTGAGGGCTACTAGAAAAATCGGGGGGATTTCTAGGGGCTTGGTATATCCGAAAAAAAAGCAATTCTGGATAAAAGTATAATCCGATATTTAAATGTGACCACCACATCAGTAATAACGGTCAGGAGTCCTGTTTCTGCATGCTTTGTCTTCATGGTAAATCCAATTTAATCATCGTTTTCATTCAAGGTATTCTTAAAATCTCGCCAGATAAATATAGTCACATGGTACAAGGCTGGTGTTATTCGCCATCCATCTCAGCTAGCGACTTTCTAGCCTTCTTCGCTTGCGCCGACCAGGCGGAGGTGGAATGCTCAGACATCTATTGGGTTACTCAGAAAAAACAGGGGCAGTTTACGGTCGATCTCTTTTGCTCCACACTCTCATTCGGCAGGTATACGTTACTAGATCGTGACCTTTTTCACTTTCCATACTTAATCAAATGGACTACGATAGCTATTATTATCCACATAGAAATCAATAAATATGCGCACTATTCAAATGACGCTGGATGACGATTTAGTCGATCAAGTTGACCAAATCGTTAAGACCATCAAAACGACACGCTCGGCGTTTACCAGAAACGCATTACGACTTGCACTCAAACAATATCAAACTCTCGAACTTGAGAAAAAACACCGTAACGGCTATGAATTACGTCCCGTTAATAGTGAAGAATTTCAGGTATGGGAAGATGAACAAAATTGGGGAGATTCATGAATCGTGGTGAAATCAGATGGTACAAATTCAAACCGCCGGACAAAAAGCGTCCTGTATTAATCCTAACCAGAAACTCTGTCATACCTTATCTTGGGGAAGTCTCAATTGCACCGATAACAACAACTGTCAGGGATATCCCTAGTGAAGTAAATTTGTCTGCACTGGATGGAATGTCTAAAGATTGTGCTATCAATTTTGATCACATACAGACCGTCTCGAAAAGTAAAATCGGCTCAAAGATCACTTTTCTACCGCAAGAAAAACTCAGGCAGGTTGGCAAGGCTATCAGGTTTGCGCTGGAATTAGAATAATATCAACCGCCACCCAAAGCATCACTCACTACACCAGCTAACTGATTCGCCAGGTCATCCACCAAGTCAATATCCTTTCCTTCCACCATGACGCGAATCAAAGGCTCCGTACCCGAAGCCCTAAGCAATACCCGGCCATCATTAGCCAACTTCTGTTCTACATCCAGCTTGGCTTTCTGAACAACTTCCACCTTATCGATATCAACCTTTTTATCGACCCGAACATTAACCAGTGTTTGCGGATATTTATGCATTCCTTTTTTTAGTTTGTGTAAAGACTCTCCTGTTTTCCAGATTTCAGCCAATACTTGCAGCGCGGCGATTACTCCATCACCGGTTGAGGTACGATCATTACAAATAACATGACCAGAATTTTCTCCTCCGAGTGAAGCATTATGCTCCACCAATAACTCCATTACATAACGATCACCGACGGCCGCCCTTTTTAAGTCAACTCCCAGCTCTGACAAAGCATGTTCCAAGCCTAGATTAGTCATTAAGGTACCGATAACCGGGCCTCTCAACTGATCAACCTGAAGTCTGGATCGGGCAATAATATAGATGAGTTCATCGCCATCAACAATTTCTCCCAAATGATCGACCATCATTACTCGATCACCATCGCCATCCAGGGCAATTCCGAGATCTGCCTTGTGTTCAAGAACAGCTTGCCTAAGAGACTCCGGCTTGGTTGCTCCACACTGGTCGTTAATATTCAAGCCATCAGGCTGACACCCAATTCGAACAATATCAGCACCAATTTCTTCAAATACAAATGGCGCAATGTGATAGGTCGAACCATTGGCACAATCGACGACGATCTTCATGCCACTAAATTCCATCGCGGACGGAATCGTACTCTTGCAGAACTCGATATAACGCCCAGCCGCATCATCAATTCTAGTTGCCTTACCCAGTTCGGATGAGCGAACCGTTGTCATAGGCTGCTCCAGTTGCTGTTCGATTGCATGCTCTATTTCATCGGGAAGCTTGGTACCTTGAGAGGAAAAAAACTTGATGCCATTATCGAAATAAGGATTATGCGATGCACTAATGACTATTCCAGCCTGTGCACGAAATGTTCGGGTTAGGTAGGCAACTCCGGGTGTGGGCATTGGACCGAGCAATTGTGTATTAATACCCGATGCAGAAAGTCCGGCCTCAAGAGCAGACTCAAACATATACCCTGAAATACGTGTATCCTTGCCAATTATGATATTGGAATGGCCTTCTGAAGCAAACACTCGGCCAGTCGCCCAACCCAGTTTCAGCATAAAATCCGGTGTAATGGGGTAATCGCCTACCGTACCTCGAATTCCATCAGTACCAAAATATTTTTTACTCATTCTGCCTCCTACTTCATATCAATTTGAAAACAGCGGAACCGATTTAATAATCCATAGGTAGCTTCCCCAGAATTGACAAGCACTTAAATATCCATCTATTTAGTAGCACTTTCAACCCGGTTAGTGACTCTCATGGTGTGTTATTACTCGAATATTAGAAATCGACAATCTGCGCTAACTTTAAATATCAGCGCGGTAATTATCCGCAACTATTCAGAAAGCACTTTTCCGGTGTACGAACCATTGATTTTTCAAGCTTCTGCAGCAGAGGTCACAGAAAAGTATTTGCACATCACCAATCATTATGGCGCATGCACGAAAACCAAGCTTAGCAAGTCGAACCAGTGACCCGGCACAAAAACACAAAAGGCACAAAGAGTGCTTCACTCTTTGTGCCCTGGAATTAGTAATTTACACTCGTTTTGAACCAGATCAATGCTGCTCTGCCGGCCCCCCCAAAGGCTTATCCTTGTTGCCATCGCTGACTTCTTCTGATCCATCCATTGCAGACTTACCACTACTGTCCGAAGGCGTGTTATCTTCCCAATTTGTGGGCTTCCGTGGTTCTTTTCCTTCCATTAAATCATCAATCTGTAATCGATCAATGGTCTCATATTTTAGTAGCGCGTCAGCCATGCTGTGCAGAATACTCATGTTATCCTTGAGCATACCTTCAGCTCGCTCGTAGTTCCGGTCGATAAACGAACGGATTTCCTCATCAATCAGGTGCGAAGTATCTTCTGAGACTGACTTATGCTGCGTTACAGACCGACCCAAAAATACTTCACCCTCCTCTTCACTATAGGCCAATGGACCCAAGCGCTCAGACAGTCCCCACTTGGTTACCATATTGCGGGCAATTTCAGTTGCTCGTTCAATGTCATTAGATGCACCTGTAGTCACTTTTTCAACGCCAAAAATCAATTCCTCGGCAATTCGACCACCGTACAAACTGGAAATCTGACTCTCCAGTTTTTGCTTACTGGCGCTGTATTGGTCGGATTCCGGCAAAAACATGGTAATTCCCAGGGCGCGACCCCTCGGCATGATACTGACTTTATAGACCGGATCATGCTCGGGAACCAATCGGCCGACAATCGCATGTCCTGCTTCATGGTAGGCCGTTAGCTTTTTCTCTTCGTCACCCATAACCATGGTGCGACGTTCAGCCCCCATTATGATTTTATCTTTGGCTTTTTCCAGGTCTTCCATATCAACTAAACGCTTATTGGTCCGCGCTGCAAATAATGCCGCTTCGTTGATGAGATTGGCCAGATCTGCTCCGGAAAATCCGGGCGTTCCCCTGGCAATATATTTAACTTCGACATTGTCCGATGCAGGAACTTTACGCATATGGACTTTGAGGATTTGTTCTCTTCCGCGTATATCCGGCAACCCGACAGTAACCTGCCTGTCAAAGCGACCTGGACGCAGTAATGCTGGATCCAATACATCCGGACGGTTGGTCGCCGCAATCACTATGATGCCCTCGTTGCCTTCGAATCCATCCATCTCAACCAGAAGCTGGTTAAGCGTCTGCTCTCTTTCGTCATGTCCCCCACCGAGTCCGGCACCTCGATGGCGACCAACAGCATCGATCTCATCAATAAAGATAATACAGGGCGCATGTTTCTTTGCCTGCTCAAACATATCACGTACTCGCGATGCGCCCACTCCGACGAACATCTCTACAAAATCCGAACCGGAAATTGTGAAAAACGGCACTTTTGCTTCACCGGCTATGGCTCGAGCCAACAAAGTTTTACCGGTACCAGGAGGCCCGATCATTAATGCACCTCGAGGAATTTGCCCACCCAGTTTCTGATATTTGCTGGGATCCTTCAAGAAGTCGACCATTTCCGATACTTCTTCTTTGGCTTCCTCTACACCCGCAACATCGGTAAATGTCACTTTTACCTGGTCTTCTTCAAGCAAACGGGCTTTACTCTTGCCAAATGACATTGCACCCCGGCCACCGCCACCGCCCTGCATCTGACGCATGAAAAAAATCCACACCGCAATGAGCAATAACATAGGAAACCAGGAAATAAATATCTGCATCAGCAACGATTGAGACTCGGGTGCTTTAGCCTGTATTTCAACCCCATTCTCCAATAGATCGTCCACCAGGCGTGGATCACCCGGGCTATAGGTGTTAAAAATTCTTCCACTTTGGGTACGACCTTTTACCGATGGACCATCGATCACCACCTTTTGCACCTGGCCTGCCTTTACCGCATCAATAAACTCCGAATAGGACATGGGGGTTTCCATGCTCGTTCGAGATCCGAAATTATTGAATACTGACATCAGCACAACTGCGATGACGACCCACAAAATTATGTTCTTGACCATATCATTCAAAGTGGTACTCCCATTCGACAGAAGCCGAATAAATAAAGAAACTTTTTAATTGTATCAGGATAATACATAGTTGTATTGGTTACTCCTGAGCCTGCGAAGTCCAATATAACTCTATTATCTGTAGTGTTGATAAGATTTAGTTTAGCCACAGAATCCAATTTCACACAATATATATTAGTCCTACCGTTCTGGATATGGGGGTGAAATCTCATTATTTAAAGTTCCTGGCCAAAATATAAACCTCTTTACTGCGTGGACGCGATGCTTTGGGTTTTCTGGCAACGACTTTTTGAAACAGTTTCGACACATCTTTATAAAATGACTCGTAACCGGAACCATGAAATACCTTTACGAAAAAACTACCGCCTTTAACCAAATGCTGCTGCGCAGTTTCAGCCGCCAATTCCGCCAGGTACATTGCTCTTGGTTGATCAATAACAGTCATTCCCGTGGAATTGGGCGCCATATCCGACAATACAAGATCTACTTTTTTACCTTGGAGCTGGGCTTTAAGCTCTAAAATGACGTTATTCTCTGTAAAATCACCCTGCACGAAGGTGACACCAGAAACTTCCTCCATTGTCAGGATATCCGATGCGATTATTTTTCCATGTTTACCAATTTTCTGACTGGCATATTGAGACCAGCCTCCTGGAGCGGCACCAAGATCCAATACCCTGAACCCAGGTTTGAATAGGAAATCCCGCTGATCCACTTCTTTTAGCTTGTACACAGATCGAGATCTATAGCCCTGAGCCTGAGCCAATTTAACGAATTCATCTTTGAAATGCTCATCCAACCACCGACCACTGGATTTACTTCTAGCCATAGCGTCTATGGCTCAAAAGACATTGGAACACGTATGATCCACATGTATCGATGGAAATAAAGCAATGGAATGAACAATTCTTCAGGCATTAAAATTAAGAGCAGGAATCTACTCATGGTAGTTTCGTGATCAAGGTGCAACCCGCTGAATAATTGCAAAAAGTATTTATCCAACAGGTTTTAATATTAGTGTAAAATCACACCCTCTAAAAATCAGAGGATACATTAAGTGCTCGCCGCAGATAAAAAAAGATTCAGAACAAGGGCTCATACTTTAAAACCTGTAGTGATGATGGGACAGTCCGGACTGACAAAGAATGTGCTCTCTGAAATTGAAAACGCCCTGCAATACCACGAACTGATAAAAATACGCGTACGCAACGGTGACCCTAAAGAACGAAAAACACTTGTCCAACAAATCTGTAAGGATACCCAGGCCGAGCTAATCCAGAGTATTGGCCAAATCGCGGTCTTATACAGAGCACGTCCTGACAAACATTAGGAGCAGTAATTTTAGCTGTAACCTTAATAGGGTTATAAAATGAGGTCCATCAGACCACTAAAAGTCATCATACATAACTAACACTCAGGATTTCATATTCTTTTAAACCCCCAGGTGCATTAAACGAAATAACATCTCCTTCTTCTTTCCCAATCAGGGCACGCGCGATCGGAGATGATATAGATATCTTACTCTGTTTAATGTCAGCTTCATCTTCACCCACAATCTGGTAAGTCACTACACTTTCAGACTCCAAATCTTCCAATTTTACGGTGGCACCAAAAACCACCTTACCACCAGCATCCAGCTTTGTGACATCGATGATTTGAGCATTCGATAGTTTTCCTTCGATATCCGCTATTCGACCTTCTGTAAAACTTTGTTGCTCCCTTGCAGCATGATATTCCGCATTCTCTTTCAGATCCCCATGTTCCCTTGCCTCGGCTATAGCCGCAATAATTCGAGGCCGAACGACAGTTTTCAATTCGTTGAGCTCCGAACGTAATTTTTCCGCTCCCGAAATGGTCAGTGGTATCTTATTCATCAATAAATCTCCTGCATTCTCCTAATTACTTTGTACAACTTTTTCTATAACTGCAACCACCAGCGGATCTACCCACTCCTATCCTATCGGGAAGCAAGTTTTAAAACAGAAAACCCGATGAGTATCCTGTAGTCTGTCCGAAAATAGACAGCCTCCTAGTCAAATTCCTGATGCAAACTTTGCAAACGATTGACCTGTCTATCGTTCAATCTCGCGAATGCCGCACAAGTTGCTCTGGCACCCGGTAAAGTTGTCGTGTATGTGACTCTTTGCTGTAGAGCCGCGTGCCGAATTGTAAATGAATCTGAAATCGATTTTTTACCTTCAACTGTATTGATAATCAATTTTATTGGTTCGTTTTTAATTAAATCTACAATGTGCGGCCTGCCCTCATTCACTTTATTGACGACCGAACACTCGACACCGGCATCAGTTAATGCTTTTGCAGTCCCTTGGGTCGCAACCAGTTCAAAGCCCTGATCGATTAGATCCAAAGCAATAGGTACCATATCTTTTTTATCTTTCTGACGCAGGCTTATTACTATTTTTCCAGCACGCTGAAGATCTACACCCGCGGCTCGCTGAGCCTTGGCGAATGCTTCTCCAAACGACAAGCCCACACCCATGACTTCTCCGGTTGATTTCATTTCCGGCCCTAGTACCGGATCAACTCCGGGGAACTTCACGAACGGGAACACAGCCTCTTTTACCGAAAAATATTTGGGGATTCTTTCTTCAATTATACCTTGAGCGTGTAATGAAATACCCGCCATACACCGAGCCGCTATCTTTGCCAAAGGATAGCCCGTTGCTTTGGAGACAAATGGTGCTGTTCTCGATGCCCTCGGATTGACTTCAATAATAAAAATATTGCCATTTTGAATCGCAAATTGAGTATTCATCAAGCCGACCACACCCAACTCAGTTGCCAGTTGCCGAACCTGCGCCCGTAACTCATCCTGCAGGTGATCAGCAAGATCATAGGGAGGAATCGAACAGGCCGAATCACCCGAATGCACCCCAGCAAGCTCAATATGTTGCATTAACCCACCGATCAGCACGTCCTTACCATCGCAAATTGCATCAACATCCATTTCCACCGCATTATCCAAAAAACGATCCAAAAGCACCGGAGACTCATTGGATACGCTGACGGCTTCAAGCATATATCGCTGCAAATCATTTTCGTTAAACACGATCTCCATCGCACGTCCACCAAGAACATAGGATGGTCTTACCACGATCGGAAAACCGAGATCTCGACCACAAACTATCGCTTCCTCCACCGAACGAGCAGTGGCATTCGGCGGTTGCTTAAGCCCAAGCCGATTAACCAGACTCTGGAACCGTTCCCGATCTTCGGCAAGATCGATAGAATCCGGCGATGTACCAATTATGGGCGCACCACAGGCTTCCAGAGCTTTAGCTAGTTTTAGTGGCGTTTGCCCACCGTATTGCACAATTACCCCTTTAGGCTTTTCGAGATCGATCACCTCGATCACATCTTCAAGCGTTAAAGGCTCAAAATACAAGCGGTTAGACGTATCAAAATCTGTAGATACTGTTTCCGGATTACAGTTGATCATTATCGTTTCATAGCCGTCTTCGCGCAGCGCCAGCGACGCGTGTACACAGCAATAATCAAATTCGATCCCCTGACCGATCCGGTTGGGGCCGCCGCCCAAAACGATAATCTTTTCACGATCTGAAACGCCCGCTTCGCACTCTTCTTCGTAGGTCGAATAAAGATAGGCTGTTGACGAGGCAAATTCAGCCGCACAGGAATCAATCCTTTTATAAACAGGTCTGATGCCGAATGCATGACGGGCCAGTCGAACCTTTTCTTCGCTTTCCCGCAATAAAAATGCCAGCCTGGAATCGGAAAAACCTTTTCGCTTAAGAGCAAACATTTGCTCATGACTGAGCAACGACAAATCAGCTCCAATCAAGGATTTTTCGACACAAACAAGATCTTCGATCTGAGCAAGAAACCAGGGGTCAATCTTGCAATTATCAAAAACCTCGTCCAAAGTCATGCCACTTCGAAACGCATCTGCAACATACCAAAGGCGATCAGGACCGGGATGATTTAATTCGCGGCGCAGTGTATCAGCAACATCCTCGTCTGATGGCTGGATCATTTCCACAAGACCATCCACACCCGTTTCCAAACCCCGGATGGCTTTTTGCAGGGACTCCTGAAATGTCCGGCCAATGGCCATGACTTCCCCCACCGATTTCATCTGCGTGGTGAGTCGATCATCGGCATCCGGAAATTTCTCGAATGTAAACCGAGGCACCTTGGTTACGACGTAGTCAATTGTGGGTTCAAACGAAGCCGGTGTCGCCCCACCAGTAATTTCGTTGCGTAATTCGTCAAGCGTATAACCCACTGCCAGTTTTGCGGCAACCTTCGCGATTGGAAAACCTGTTGCTTTAGAAGCCAGCGCCGACGATCTGGAAACTCTGGGATTCATTTCAATGACCACCAGACGTCCATTATCCGGATTGATCGCTACCTGCACATTGGAACCCCCGGTATCGACCCCTATTTCCCGTAATACAGCAATAGAAATATTGCGTAGAATTTGATATTCCTTGTCTGTCAAAGTCTGAGCAGGTGCAACTGTAATCGAATCTCCTGTATGAACACCCATTGGGTCAAAATTTTCAATAGAACAGATAATAATACAATTATCTTTTCTGTCTCTGACCACTTCCATTTCAAATTCTTTCCAACCCAGCACTGACTCTTCGATCAGTAGCTCATTGGTCGGTGATAACTCAAGCCCTCGCTCGCAGATAGTAACAAATTCTTCCCGGTTATAGGCAATGCCACCACCGCTTCCGCCGAGTGTAAAAGAGGGTCTTATAATCGCCGGATAGCCTATTGATTCCAGCGACTGCAATGCTTGCGGTATGGATTTTGCGACTTCTGAACGTGGCACTTCCAGACCAATTTTCTCCATCGCGATTCGAAACAGACCACGATCTTCCGCTTTATCAATAGCCTCCTTTGATGCGCCAATTAGTTCTACTTTGAAGCGCTCCAAAACACCTTCACGAACCAGATCCAGAGCACAATTTAAGGCGGTTTGTCCACCCATGGTCGGCAACAGTGCATCGGGTCGTTCCAATTCGATAATCTTAGTAACGGTCTGCCAATCAATGGGTTCGATATAGATCGCATCAGCCGTACCCGGATCAGTCATTATCGTGGCCGGATTGGAATTAATTAATACGACCCGATAGCCTTCTTCACGCAATGCTTTACATGCTTGCGTACCGGAATAGTCAAATTCGCAGGCCTGACCAATCACAATTGGACCGGCACCCAATAATAAAATAGATTGAATATCTGTTCTTTTAGGCATATCTAACTAGAAAAAGAAATAAATGCTCAGTGTCGAGCAAGTGACATCTGCTCGACGAAACCATCAAACAAAGATTCCACGTCATGCGGACCTGGACTGGCTTCCGGATGCCCCTGAAAACTCATAGCTGGACAGTCGGTTCGCATTATTCCCTGCAAACTGCCGTCAAACAAAGATCTGTGCGTTGCCTTCAGGTTATCCGGTAAAGATTGTTCATCGACGGTAAATCCGTGATTTTGACTGCTGATCAACACTCTTCCGGTAGCTAAATCCTGTACCGGATGGTTGGCACCATGATGCCCGAATTTCATTTTTTTGGTTTCAGCTCCTGATGCCAATGCCAACAATTGATGTCCCAGACAAATCCCGAATACGGGAATCTTTTTTTGCAATATTGTACGAATTGCCTCGACGGCATAATCACAGGGTTGCGGATCACCTGGCCCATTCGACAAAAACACACCATCGGGGTTTAAGTCCAGAACCTCATCAGCCGGAGTCGTCGCTGGCACAACAGTCAGCCCACAGCCGCGCTCTGAAAATAGCCGCAAAATATTACGTTTCACTCCAAAATCATAGACAACAACGTTAAACAAAGACTCCGTTCTGTCGACAAAACCTCGGTCAATTGACCATTTACCCTGCTTCCACGTGTAAAAATCTTTACTTGTCACTGCCCTGGCTAAATCCATGCCTTTTAAACCGGGAAATTTTCGCGCTAATTCGATTGCTTTATCTCCGTCAACGTCTCCTGCCATAATACACCCATTTTGAGCACCTTTGTCGCGCAATAAACGGGTCAGTTTTCGAGTATCAATATCTGCGATACCCTGAACATTTCGTTCGATCAAATATTCCTGTAACGAGCCACTTGAACGCCAGTTACTCGTCCGCAATGGTAAATCCCGGACAACCAGACCACTGGCAAATATTCGTGCAGACTCTTCATCTTCTTTATTTATACCAACATTGCCAATATGTGGATAGGTCAATGTTACAATCTGACGCGCATAGGAAGGATCGGTAATTATCTCCTGATAACCGGCCATTGCGGTGTTGAACACAACCTCCCCCACCGAATGACCGTCAGCACCAATAGAGACACCAGTAAACACAGAACCGTCTTCGAGCGCCAGGATCGCCTTATTATTCAAAATTTCATTGCCTCAAAAATACAATACAGGAATATAACTAACCGCAACATTTTACCCTAATGGATGCAGTTTATTGGTTTATCAGGTTTCCACAACAGAAAGTTGCAGGAATGTTTACCAACAGGACAGCCTCCCGGTAAACGCAGTAAATTTTGCAATCGCGGAATTGTACGAGATACAGTCGATTAGCACAATTAAAGAATCAGACCAATGCCGAAGCTTTCATTGTCCATCCCCACCAATAGAGCCTGAATAAATGGGCCAGTGACTGCCACTTTGACAATGTAATTTCGCCACAATATAACTTTACATCTTTCTCCATCAGGTCCAGCGCCTGCGGTTCACTGTCGAACAAGCCTTCCTCATCCCAACGGCCTGGATCAAGACTGATCGCATACGGATTCAACCTACCTTCTTTTTTCACCCTTTCCAATTGTTCCGGCAGGGTGGCCTCAACCGCCCGTAAAAACCACACCCGGGCCACATCTTCAAGCATTCGACAATTTTTTTCGATATCGCGCAAAGCTCGACTCTGTGATTTCTTTCGCGACAATTCAACATGGGCTCGAGATAGATAAGAGTATAAATGAGGGTATCGTGTAAAATCCGAGACATCTGTCTTCGACGGTAGATTTGCCCAGTCTTTGAACAACTGCTGCATTCGAGTATTCAAAGCCAATGTATTCTTCATTGCCTCCATTTTAGAAATTAACTCCGGCTTTTTATAGATCTGAAAGAAAGAAAGTGGCGCAAAGAAACCCCAGTAAAACCCAGTATCCCAGTATAATTTTGCCTGCATTACATGAGCTTTATCGAAAATATGGTACGAGCCGTTAAAAAGCTGTACCAGGTTATTCGTCAGACTTAAATAAAAATGATTAAATTCGTCAACATCATTTGCCGTTAACTGACTGTTAAAATCCCGGGTAATCATCTCGACTGTAATGCAATTACTCAACGCAATAAAATCCAGCCCATAACTGTATAACGGATCAAGAAACACTCCGGCTTCACCCACGCATGCCCATCGGTCACTGGAAAAAGTCTGATGAGACCCATAACTGCAATTTTTAAAACATTTAAAGTCTAATGGCTGCTTCCCTTGCAGGTGCTCGGCTACCACCGGTTCATGTGTTTTAAGCCACTCAAAGGCGAGCTCATAATTACTTCTCTGCTTGATCGGATGATGTTCCTCTGCTGCCACAATTCCTACACTGGTATGCCCTGATCCGAGGGGTATAATCCACACCCAATAACCATGTCCCATTAAATGATTGGTCGACAAATAGCGAATATCATTGGGATCTCTTTGTTGATGCCATGCTCCTCTGGTCACAAAATCATTGATATCAAAGCGACCTTCCACTCTGAACCAGGCTGCTCCCAACTTATGAGACCAGCGATTTTTCAACTTCAATTTTGATTGCAGAAAAAAACGACGACCCGTCGCATCTACCAGCCAGCGGCATTTTACGGTTTTCATCTCATCGGAACCTCGCTTTTGCACCTGGATCTCATGCATACCCGAAGAAGAAAGCTCACAGTCACGCAAACCATAGCCTTCGAACAACAAAATACCCTCGTCTTCAAGCATTTGACGAACGTCGTTTTCAAATACCCCACGATCAATCTGATAAGCCGGTAGCAATGGAAGACACGGGGGTCCCATTTCAGGTCGATCTTCCAAAGGTTCATCGGCGCGACCCGGAAAAAAACGCAAGCCATTTTTTAAAAAGTGTTTATCTTTCAGATAATCATGAAATCCCAGCACCCGACCAATATAGTTGGAACCCCCTTCGACCGAAGACTCACCGACCTTAAACCCTGCTTCCGGCAAAGGTCGTTCAGTTTTTTCAATAACCGCCACAGTCAGCTCGGGTAGATTCAGATGCAAGTGTTTTGCCATTGATAGCCCAGCCAACCCGCCGCCGCAAATGACAACATCATATTCATTTTTTAATTCATGTTCTTGCATAGTACACTCCAAAACCGATATCTTTATCTATTGTTGTATTTACCCAAGCTATTTCATGACCCCGGCGCAGACCATTGATTATTCAGGAGACGTGAAACTATCCAGTTTCAGAAGCCCATATAATGAATGATGTACCTCCTCAGAAAAATAGTCGATGAATAATTACTTCTTATTTAACAGGCGCGGATGATAATCCTAAAAGCAATTTTGCTGCAAGCTCGGGAGACCGCCTGAAAATAGCAGCTATATTCGATATCGCTCTAAAAAAGGCGTAATTGGAAGCCAATCCGATAAATTAATTGATCGTATCTAGCAGGAAATGTTCTAATACGCGACCGAACTACAAATACTTATAGACAAAAAACGGCTATCCGAGAATTATAAAAATGACCGTTACTACGACATCGATACCCCACCGAAAACAACAAAAGCATGATCGAGCACGGATAAAAATCGAACATCTTTTGAACCAGGCTGGCATCCAGTTAAATGGGGAGCAACCTTGGGACATACAGACTCACAATGACTCATTGTACTCCCGACTTCTAAATTTCGGCACTTTAGGTCTGGGTGAATCGTATATGGACGGATGGTGGTCCTGCGAGAAATTAGACGAATTCGTGTGCAGACTTTTTAAGGCGCAGTTGAGGACCTCGATTAACCCCTGGATAGACCATCTGGGCGTATTACGAACAACATTTCTAAATCTACAGGCAAAATCCAGGGCCTTTGAAGTGGCTCGACATCACTATGATATCGGCAACGACCTGTATAAAGAAATGTTAGACGAGCGAATGATATACAGTTGTGGGTATTGGAAACATGCCACCGATCTGAACTCAGCGCAAGAAGCCAAACTTGATCTTGTTTGCAAAAAACTCTATCTGAAGCCTGGCATGCGGGTTCTGGATATAGGGTGCGGCTGGGGCGGTACAGCAAAATTTATCGCCGAACGCTACGGCGCGGAAGTCGTCGGCGTAACCGTCTCGGTAGAACAGGCAGAACTTGCACGCACTGTCTGCAAAGATCTACCAGTTGAAATTAAACTGATGGACTATAAGCAGATTAAAGGCAAATATGACCGCATTTTATCCCTGGGCATGTTTGAACACGTAGGTTTTAAAAACTACTCAACCTTTATGCAGTTTATAGCCAGGCATCTGGAAAATCGCGGCATTTTCCTTCTCCATACAATCGGTTCCAACTATACAGATAAAGTTGGAAATACATGGGTCAGCCGCCATATCTTTCCAAATTCGATGTTGCCATCAATCGCGCAGATTGGAAAAGCAGCAGAAAACCAATTGGTCATGGAAGACTGGCAAAATTTCGGTCCCGACTATGATAAAACCCTGATGGCCTGGTTCAATAAATTCAATAATGGCTGGAGCAACCTGGAGAAGCACTACGATGAACGTTTCTACAAAATGTGGAAATATTATCTATTATCCTTTGCTGGCAGCTTTCGCGCCAGAGAAAACCAACTCTGGCAAGTCGTATTCTCAAAAAACTGTTTTCAGCAACGGTACGATTCCCCCAGATAGCAAAGGATATTGGTTATTATTTTTTATCATACTCATTCTTGGAACTGGACGACGGTGTCCAGTTGTGTATTTTGATCCGAGTGGTCTCGATCATATCTGCGGGTAAATAATCCTCCAGTCGAACCATAGCTTTGGCTGCTTTCGGATAACCGTTGCGATTGGCCAACCCATACCAAAAATAAGCCTGAATCGGCTCTTGTGGCACACCTTGACCGATTTCATAAAGATTTCCCAGATTATACTGGGAACGATCATAGTTTTGATTGGCTGATTTTTGAAACCATTCGGCGGCCATTTGCTTGTCCTGATTTACACCAATACCTCTGAAGTAAGCAGTCGCCAATCCAAACTGAGCTTCCGGATGACCATTTTTTGCAGCAGTACGAAACCAGACTAAAGATAAATCATTATCCCTGTCCACTCCCATTCCTCCGGCATACATGAAGCCCAATACCTTTTGCGCATTCACATGACCATTTTCTGCAGCCAGCTGATACCAACGTGCCGCTTCGGTAAAATCTCTATCCACACACTCGCCGTTCTGGTAACGCTGCCCCAGCTCATTCTGCGCCTCGACCAGACCTAACGTAGCTGCATTACGTACTTCTGTGATATTTACTCCGATACAGACAGGATCATCGGATGGGTCACTGCAAGCTGCGACAAAACCAACAACAAAAAGTGTATACATCAAAAAAGGTGTTTTCTGTTTGCAATTACGCATATTTTATCGAAATATTGGCCACAAAATAATTTTTTACCGGGCTCTCAATCGTCGGATAACCTTCCAGGACTACCAACTGCAGATTACCTAATTCTGGCTGCTGGATGATCTATTCGAACAGAAATACCGGTTTGGAATAAAAACCATATACAGTACCAGCATAATAATTGAGAATTCACGCAAATTCATCATTAACAAAAGTCCCAGGTGGAATATTATTCCAAATATCACACAAATAAACCGAGCGTGACGCTGCAGACACAATAAGGGAAAAAGAAGCTCCCACCACATTATCAACCCACTAATGACACCCAACAGTTTCACAAGCCACTCATAGGACATCCAGGCGGAAAGATTAAAGCGAGAATATTCGGGATGAATCAATACAGTCTGCAGAACAGAACCATCCAACCATTCAGGGCTATGAAATTTTACCCACCCCGACACAAAATATACAAACGCGAATTGAATCTGCATCATGCGTAACGGCCAGACTGGAGAGTGGCGTGTTTGCAGTCTAAAAAAAGCATCAATCGATAATACGCGTCCACTAGGGCTAAAAAGCAAAAAAAACAACATTACTCGCAGTATTGCATCGTCCCCATCCAATAGAAGCGGATTTTTATTCCACAGTGAGATTAAAGCGATCAAAGTACAGCAACCGCTGATTTTCGTTGCTGCTCCAAGTGTATACAGCATACTGCAGGCGATTGCTGAGTAAAGAAAATACCACGATTGAGTTTGTGACTGCAGCCAAAAAAGTATTGACCAAGAACCGGAATGGTAGAGATCAAGATCTCCCATTGGGCTGAGCCAAGCATTGAAACTGTAGTGCACCGAATAATAGGGCAATAAATTGATGAGATACAGAGTGATTAGAAAACCAATGCCAATCCGTAAAAACGCATATTGTTTGATGTCAATACGGACAAACAGAAACCGATCCCATGTACATGATATAAAATTCAACATTAAGGCGTGATCATCCAGACCACCTCATCACGACGAATAGAACCCGCTGAATTCGGACGGCTATCCGGTTGCAACTCAAACTCGGAAATGATCGCATAAATTTCTGATCGCTTCGTCTCGCTACCCGTATGTGCATGATCATGCCAATATTTCAGGAATTTTTCGTAAAAATTCAGCCGGTGCAGTCGTACCATGTTTTCTGTAAAGCGAAAATCTCGACTGTTGAGACCATCGAAAGAATGAACTGCATCGCCGAGAGTTCCTCGGTAACTTTTGTACAGCGGCTGTTTGCAAGCAATCAATTTTGATTCCGGATCCAGGGAAATATGACGGCACACTCTCAAATATCGGTGAACCCTTGGAGTCTGGGGTGCAAAAAAATCCCAGTACTGGTGTAAACCCAAAGTATTGATGTAAAAATCAACCAATCGAAATACTGGCGCGTCATCAAGTGATCGAATTTTCTCTAACACACCGCGTTCCAACGCAGCGAACGGAGTTTTTTGGCTGGAGTCCTTCGAAAATTGCTCAGCGTAGGGCCAAAACACCCAAAGGGTGACAGCACTAAAATGAAATATGACAAAGGCTGACACCAATATTTTACGCATTGATCGTAGTCTACTCACTGATTATCGCTTAGAGAATTATAATGGCTTGTACTCAGAAGCGAAATTATTTAACAAAGGGGGGAACTGCTCGCCCCTCTATGGGTGATCTGTTCCGGAAGACGCCGTAAATACATCCTTGTAGGCTTGGATGCGGCTTCCCTGCCGCATACACTTCCTCCACAGATCCCCTATAGAAAGCTGTATCGATTAAAGGGCAAGTAGTTACCAAAGGGGTTTAAAAATCATTTTCCAGACGCATATCTATAAGCACAGACACTAAGTCTCCAGAAGATTAGTGTTTGTAAATTTAATGTTTTTTTACGTATTGCTTCTAATGGAGAATGTGTTATGAATAAGATAGATTTAACCCCACTTTACCGCAGTAGTATTGGATTTGACCGCTTTGGCTCATTGTTGGATACAGCCCTTCGAGCGGATCGAAGCTCGGCCGGTTATCCACCCTACAATATTGAAGTTATCGAAGAAAATCGCTACGCGATAGTCATTGCAGTATCGGGCTTTAGCCAGGATGAATTACAACTTCAGGTGGAAAATGGTGTACTTTCAGTACGCGGAAATAAAGCAGGCGACGACCGCGAACATACCTACCTATATCAGGGAATTGCCAGCCGCTCTTTTGAACGTAAATTTAACCTTGCCGATTATATCGAGGTTTTTGATGCTGACTTAAGCAACGGTCTACTGACCATACATTTAATTAAAGAAATTCCGGAAGCGATGAAACCAAAAACCATCGCAATAAAATCATCCGATGCAACCATTGAGCAAACGCTCGAGAAAGACCAGGCTGCTTAAATAGCTGATATTTCTGTATTGTACGCAGTGGCATTGGCCACTGCGTATCCAATACTTTGCCAATCCGCTAAAAGTATCATTGCTTTTTGAGATTCTTAATAATTTCTTCTAATGGCACCAGATTCAACTTGATTCGAAACAAAATTTCATTATTTTTCAATAAGCCGAAACAATCATAGGTTCGCAGCAGTATATCGGTTTGGTTTAAGGTGTTTTTACTCGATTCCGGATGCTGTTTCACCAGAATATGTAATTGATCATGATCTTTGACCTGACTTAAATAATGCCTGTCCATCGAAATATGGTGAGATGTGTACACCATTGGATTTCGTTTAAAATCATGATCTTCCATCTGCGCTTTTTCGAGCAAAGCACCCGATGTCAAACTACAGGGAAATACTTCCGGATAGTGGGCTGTTTGCGCCAGTTCATCAAAATAAACAGATTGTTCGGCCAGTGAACCAGACAGAAAATTTTTGACGTTGCCATTATTCATCCATTTTCTTTTTAGAAAATAATCTGTCCCCGGCACTGTTGTTTTGTCGTCTAATTCATTTAAATCGGGAATTTTGCTTAAATCTGTATCTGCCAGAAAAAGTGGAGATCGTGTTTCTTTTTTAAACCCCAGCATTATGGTTTTCTTTTCAGATTTTATCGAAACACGGTTGGTCAAAGTCAATTCGGGTATAGTCTTAACCAGGGTTTTTCTGATATCCAGATAAAACTTTTTGCGCGGCCGCAAGGCATTAACGAATACGAACTGGTAATTACTGAATCGAAGATTATTTTCCTCGATAATCTTGTTTTCATGATGAACCTCACGATGCAAACGCATCTGATATTCAATCAGAGTATTGATCTGAAAACCCAGAGCAATAGGCCCTTTGAATGGATTGTGAGTGATCAGCAACCACTTATGTTTATCATGGAACAAATTGAAATCGTCTGAGGCATTTCTGGCGACTTCCAGATGGATTTGGTCAAAAATAAAGGCGTTTTTTGTCATCGGTGTTTAACTTTACTGTTCGACAATTTTCCCACGATGGCTTCCTTCTACAGTTTATTGATTCTAAAGTCCCTGGCTAAGAAACAAGACATTTCACAAAATTCCTTGTTTCTGAGTATGCAGAAGTTTAACAGGAATGCATCGACGATCATGAATCTTTCGCTTCTTCAGTAAATCGTGCTCACATCCCACTTTAAACCAATAAATTCGCTGCTTTCATTTTCAAGTTTTTTATTTTGTATGAAAAGAGTTGAATAGTACGCTCGGCTTATCTACATTTTTATAAGTATATCAATTACTTTTATTTCATCACGCTGCATTGGAAATTTCTCCACTAATCATTACTGTCGCCACTGAGGCCTTTGTCGTTCTCATTATGGCTTGTATTGGCCTGTCATGGGCATTGTTGAGTCAAAAAAAGCAAACTCGTCAAATTGCCGAAAAAGCAATGCAATCTGCCGATAATCTTAAGCCATTAAAACGCGCTTTTGAGAAATCAGACAAAGAACTACAAGACAGCTATGAAAACCTGAGGAGATTAAAAAAACTCAATACTCAGATCGAGAAAGAAAAGCGGGAAGCCCTCGATAAAAACGATCAACTGGAAATGGATGTCAGAGCCTTTGACCATCGTAATAAAAAAGTAAGCGATGATTTAAAGGAAAATCAAGAAGAAATATCCACCCTTGAACGCCAACTGTCAGATCTGACTAAAGACAGACAAGAACACATTGAACTCATAGAAGAACTCGAATCAGAGCTTAATTTAACACGCGAGAGAGCAAGCCAACCACAGACAAACACGCCGGAATTCACTGGCGCGGATAATAATTCGCAAGCGGGTGATGACATTGATCTTTGGGATACCGATTCGCCTGGCGCAGAAGAAATGATCAATGATCAAGGCCTCGAAGATGAGAAGTCGGGCGATAATCCAAATTCGGATGACAGTATTGATCTGTGGGGTGATATCGACGAAGACGAACAATCAGAACAAAATGACTCCATTGAGGAAAGCGAAGACGAAAGCCAAAGCGAAGATTCGAAGTCGGGTGATGCAGTTGAGCTGTGGGGCGATGTAGACACGGTTGCCGAAGTCGAATCCGATTCTGATTCAGCGGATAGCGATCCTCCCGATATTAATGCTGACGACATCGAACTTTGGGGAGAAATAACGACGGTCGATTCAAACCCAGGCGTGGATGTCGTCGGTATGGATTCATCCGATCGCAGTAATAAGCAAGCCGCCAGAAAAGAAGCCACTCAACTGAGAGCCACTATTAATGATCAACGACAACTCATCTATGATTTGAAAGCCAGGTTAATCGAACCGAAAGCTAACGATACTGATACACTCACTATGGAGATGGCTCAAGCTGTTTCCGAATTGGAACAACTGGAACAAAAGCTTAACGAATCAAATACCTGCATAGAAATACTGGAAGATGAAATAGAAGAATTAAAGCAAAATCACAATCCATTAGGCTCATCTGATGCATTTGACGCTGTTGCAGAAAATTCCGAGCAACAAAACTCTGCAGAAATTGATCAACTAAAGCAGGAACTGGAATCAATGAACCAAATGGCTGGCATGCTCATGGCCAATACCGGAGACCAGAGTAATGTCATTAATCTCGCCAAAGACAGCATCAATTGCCAAACCTATGAACAACTGGCAAAAACCATAGTGGAACAGGTATCGAATTTCGGTGTATCCACCAGTCTATTCATTCGCGGCAAAAACAAGAACGTCGAACTGTCGAACGCGGGTAATATCAGCCAAATGGAACGCCAGCAATTATCCCGAATGCGTGGCACTCAACGCTTTAAAAAGAACGGCAATGAACTTCTGGTACAGCACCCGGGAATGTCGTTGTTGATAAAAAACATGCCAACAGACGACAATGATAAATGCGGCAGAATTCAGGACAGCACAGCGATCATGTTGGATCTTGCTGCTTCAACGGCCGAAAACATCGGCTCAAATTTGACTTTGAAACAACAACAGCAAGTCATGACCAAAATAATCAGCTCAACCCATAATATGATTAAGGATGTCGAAGACCAATTTCAGCACCAGGCGACAGAGTCTAAAAACATTGTCGATACACTCACTTATTCGATCGGTAATTCAACCTTCACTTCGAGCATGTCTCCACAATATAAAACCCTATTTTTCAATATCCTCAACGAAAGCAAACAACGCTTCGAGGCATTGCACAATAAAGGCGTCTCAGTCGACGATTCTTTTTCAAAAATCATGGATAGGTTGAATTCTAAGGTGGGTTAGAATGACAAAAAACGATAATAATAGAACCAATCTTCACGAACAAGCCAATGTCTCAAAATAACCAGTCAGATATTTGATAAATGATCTGATCTTAATCGGGATGTAGCGACGTGATAAATACATCGCATAAATTGGGAAAGAGGGTACTCGATACGGGGTTAATATTTTTCTCAGTGCGAGTGAATTCAAGTACGGCTGTACCGTAATGTCAGGTGCCTGAAAGATACCCATGCTTTTTTCGCCCGCCTGGCAAAGAACGCCGCCGCTGTTGGAAGCAAAGCTCCATTGTGTTCTAAAGTCTCGGATTACCCCGTCCATCTGAAAAATCCAATGTTCACCGTGCGGTGTTCCCAAAAACTGTAAGCATTTATGAGTGTGTAACGCCTCTATTGTGGTGGGTTCACCGTGTTTTTCCAGATAATCGGGGGAAGCGTAAGTACACAGTTCGGTGGTTCTAATTATTTTTCCGATCGCATGAATATTCGGTTCATCGGTAATCCGAATAACAATGTCGAATACACCATCATTAAGATCAACGTACCTGTTTTCAATGATCAGCTGAACATCGACATCGGGGTAGATCTTTTTATACGCATCGACCGCGTCCACCATATGCATAATACCAAAATCCACCGGGGCATTGATTCTCAAGAGCCCTTTTGGCAAATGATCGATTTGATTCGTCGATTCTTCCAACTCAGACAAATCGTTTAACAGTTGTTTGCAGCGGGAATAATACTGGCGACCCGCTTCAGTCAGATTAACTTTACGCGTCGTCCTGTTTAACAAACAAACGCCTAAGATCTGTTCCAAATGGGCGATGTGTTTACTGACCATTGGACCTGACAGGTTCAATTTTTCTGCCGCAGACACAAAGCTACCCAATTCCACGACACAACAAAACGACGTCATGCTTTTTAATTTATCCATTATTGGTAACCCTTAGTTACTAGAATAGTAACTATTAGTGTATTTATTATACCTAATGAATGAATTAGGATGGCACTATTGTAGGGTCTTTTTTAGTTATTAAGACCGCCATCAATTTCTTGGCTATTAGGCTTAGAAACTCAAATTTATTAATTGAGGTGGAAATTTGATTAGACAAAAACAGTGGAAAACAGGTGTACTTCTGGCAGTAAGCGTGGGATTTAGTGGATGCAGTAATCAGCCAGACTATTGCCAGGGGCTCACAGGGGAGAAGGTTATGGATAATCTTTTTTATATTAAGGATAATTCTTTTAAAGTAAAAAGTGCACAAATGATCCGGGCAGTGCAAAAAATCTGTCAGCAGGATACAAACTACACTGACCCTAATGCATGTTTTACAGACAAGTTAGTTGGGTGCGGATTCCCTGATAAAGCCGTCAAAACACTGACGGAAAATAACAAGTCAGCCCCCTAAATCTCGTCTAAAAAGCCATAAGCGAGTCGCTACCTCGTGAAAGATTTTGGGACGTCCCAGTCTCCAAAATCGACTCGCCTACGCGACAACCAATATTGCCCTGGTCCGCCCTGCGTCCGTGCCACTTCGCCACACCATCGCAAGCTCGGCGCTGGCTACGCAGCACTCCCTCAAATGGCTCGACGCGATTGTTCGGATGCCTACTTTATTTTTCCTCTGGCGCTCGTCCCTCGCACGACGGAAATACAGTGCGGCCTGATCGCTACCGGGGACTAACCGCCTTCGTTTCACTCTCCATGGCGGTTAGCGGATGACTGCAAAAATTTGTTTTTTTCAAGTCTGGCTAACAAAAATTCAGATGTAAACTAAAATCATATAGAAATAGCGGATATATAGAACCCACACTAAATTCACAAGAACTAAAAATAGATAAGTTTCCATCTCAGTTTTCTCAATTCCAGGCAATCGACTCGAAATTAGGCTTTCTTTCTTCGGAAGTATAGGACATTTAATTTCACCTTATGACCGAACCAACACTCCAGGATATAATATGGGTTTTGCTCTGCGCAGCCCTGGTGTTTTTAATGCAGGCCGGTTTTTTGTGTCTGGAACACGGGTTTGTTCGTTCTAAGAACTCCATTAACGTCGCGGTAAAGAACCTTCTCGACTTCTGTGTAGTCGGCCTCATTTTCTCACTGTTTGGATATGGATTAATGTTTGGCACCAGCCAAATGGGTCTGTTTGGTACCTCGTCATATTTTCTGTCTGACTTGAATACCCCCTGGTCACTGACATTTTTCCTTTTCCAGCTGGTATTCTGCTGCACTGCCGTCACAATTATATCGGGGGCAGTTGCGGAGCGTCTCCATCTTCTGGGCTATCTTGCAATTGCAGTCTTGACAGCTGTTATCATCTATCCAATATTTGGTCATTGGGTTTGGGCAGGCGCTAATCAGGACGAAGCTGTCGGCTGGTTAGCTAAGATGGGCTTTGTGGATTTTGCGGGTGCTAGCGTGGTGCATTCGACTGGTGCCTGGATAGCACTCGCTATTTTGTTACTTGTTGGTTCACGGCTGGGCCGTTTTGATAAAAAGGTAGCGATCCAGGGGCATAGTATACCCACCTCCGCGCTGGGTTTGTTGCTGTTATGGCTCGGTTGGTTCGGTTTCAATGGCGGTAGCTTGTTACGAGCGACCGAGCAGATCCCGGGCATTCTAGTGAATACCTTCCTAGCAGGAATGGTAGGTGGTTGTATAGCCTTGTTGCTGACTTGGACACACGATCGATTAATCAATCCTCGTCATGTAATCAATGGCATTCTTGCCGGTTTGGTGTCCATCACCGCTGGATGTCATGCGATTGAACCAGGAATAGCGATACTGGTTGGAGCCATCGGTGCCATCATCTGCTACCTTGGCACACATTTATTGGAAAGTCTTCGTATCGATGATGCTGTTGATGCCATCCCGGTACACGGCTGCGCGGGCATATGGGGTACTCTGTCTGTTGGGCTCTTTGCCGATCTGGAGTCTCTTGGTACAGGTTTGAATCGTACCGAGCAGATCTTCGCCCAACTCACTGGAATTGGGGTGTGCTTTGTATGGTCGTTCACTATAGCGTTTGTGGTTTTCTTTCTCTTACAACTCAAAATACCACTGCGCATCACACCGGAAATAGAACGGGTGGGCCTTAATATATCTGAACATGGCGCTAGCACAGAAGTTTTCGACTTGTTAACGGATATGCAGCGCCAACAGCTTGCAGATGACTATAGCAAACCGGTATCAGTCGACCCTCACACAGAGGTTGGCCAGATCGCAAAACAATACAACAAAATCCTGGAACGCGTGATAGACGAAAATGCAAAAGCGAATCACATCGCGCGTAGCGAGCGTGAAGCCAGAAACGCTGCCCAGGAAGCCACTCAAATGCTGGAGGAGCGTGTAGATCAACTCAACGAATTCAATCGTCTTTCGGTTGGACGTGAGTTGCGTATGGTCGAACTCAAACAAGAAGTGAACGATCTTGCCAGGGTCGTTGATGACAAAGCCCGTTATGATCTGACATCTATGCAAAACAACAAGATTGAAACGAACTGATATGCATTCTTCAGGTCAGCGCATATGGCTGGATCGAGCAATCATACTACCGATCACTGGACTGATCATCCTGTTCAGTATCATTGCATGGTACGTGTCCAAGCTGCAATCAGAATTATCCTATTCCGCGGCTATTGAAAACGCGCGTATAGTGATCGAGTCAATCGCCACCGTCCGCAGTCTATATACGTCGGAAGTGGTGAACCGGCTGTCGGATAGTGACGTAGAAGTCAGTCACAATTACCGGCAACATTCCGGAGCGATACCCCTACCGGCAACTCTGAGCATGAAAATCGGGGAAAATATTGGTCACAAGGTCGATGGCGTAAGTATGCGCTTATACAGTAAATACCCTTTCCCTTGGCGTCAAGAATCGGGGGGTTTACGGGATGACTTTGATCGGCGAGCCTGGGATAAACTGACAATGGACCCGAGTGAACCTTATTTTGAATTCCAACAGAACGCAGAGGGTCTTCATATTCTACGTTATGCGGTTGCGGATCGTATGCGGCAAGCCTGTGTAAATTGCCACAACTCACATCCGGATACCCCCAAGAACGACTGGCAAATCGGACAGGTGCGTGGAATTCTTGAAGCTCACTACCCGATGGATGCAGTCGTTGCCAGCAGTCAACAAGGCTTAAACAAATTATTCCAACTGATGATATTCGTCGCGGTAGTTTTCTCATCTGCGTTGATATACAGTTTTATCCGAACCCACCGCTCTACGATTTTTGCGCAGCAATCCAATATAGATCTTGCCCGGATCAATCAGCAACTTGAACAACAGCACGCCAAATTAGAAAGCAGCCAAATCGATCTCGAGGCAGCCGGACATATCCTGGAAAACAAAAATAGCGAGTTGACACGATATATTAAGGAACTGGATGAGGCACGTATTGCGAGTCTGAACATGATGCAGGACATGGACATCGCACGTGACGCTGCTCTCAGCGCCAGCCGGGCAAAGAGTGAGTTTCTGGCCAATATGAGTCACGAGATTCGCACGCCAATGAATGGTGTCCTTGGCATGACCAGTTTACTACTGGACGATGAACTGAGTTCTGAACAGCGCACCCGCGGCCTAACCATTAAGCGCAGTGCTGAATCTTTGCTCGGTATCATCAACGATATACTTGACGTCTCCAAGATCGAGGCAGGCAAGGTTCATCTTGAATCTATTGATTTCGACCTAGGGGAGCTACTAAACGACTTAGCGGCGACCATGGCTTTCCGCGCTGAGGAAAAAGGCTTGAAGTTGATCTGCCCAGCTAATCCGATGATACACCAATGGTTCAAAGGGGATCCATTACGAATCCGCCAGATACTGATCAACCTATTGGGTAATGCCATCAAGTTTACCGAGCATGGTGAAGTGTCTGTAACTTATGAGGTTAGTGAGAGGCCAAAGGCTAATAGTTTACTGCGTTTTGCCGTTACTGATACAGGCATCGGGCTTAAAGCCGAACAACAACAAAACCTGTTTGAACGATTCACTCAGGCTGATGGCTCGACCACGCGTCAATATGGAGGAACCGGCCTGGGACTATCGATTAGTAACCAATTAGTGAAATTGATGAACGGCGAAATAGGCGTGGAGAGTCAACCCGGTATGGGGACTACGTTCTGGTTTACCTTGGTTTTAACCAATGCCGATGTGTCAGTTCCACGACGGCAAACTAATGATCTAAGCGGACGAAAGATCCTGGTGGTGGACGATAGCGCCACCTCCCGTCAGCTACTTAAAGAATTATTCGATGCATGGAAAATAGAATATACATTGCTAAGCCACTGTGTGGAGGCATTCGAAGCCCTCAAAGATGAAGCAAGAACTGGAAACCCTTTCGATATTGCGTTGATCGACATGCATATGTCTGATTTTCAGTGTTTGGAGCTTTGCCACCAAATTAAAGAATCAACTGTATTGGCCCATACACACCTGGTAATCCTCGCATCAAAAGGCCGGCATGATGGAAACAAACAGATGCAAGAGTTAGATATCGGCACTTATATTAATAAACCGATCAATCAATCCGATCTGTATAACAAATTGCAGCAGGTCGTTGGAACCCACCCCACTCAACCGAACGCACAATTCACGAAGCAAGATATTCCCACACTACAGCAGTTTGATGCAGAGGTATTAGTAGTGGAAGATAATGCCACCAACCAAATAGTTGCCCAAGGATTGTTGAAAAAGTTTGGTTTGCGCATTGATTTAGTCGCCAACGGCGCAGAAGCCATCGACGCTCTTAAACAGTCCTCCTATGACCTGGTCTTCATGGATTGCCAAATGCCTATATTGGATGGCTACGATGCTACCCGGCGGATCCGTGATCCACAATCGAAAGTCAAAAATCATGATATTCCGATTATCGCAATGACAGCCAATGCAATGACGGGCGATCGTGAATATTGTATTGAGGTCGGTATGAACGATTACACCTCCAAACCAATAAATCCTGCCGACATTGCCAGAGCACTAAAAACATGGTTGCCTGAATGTCACCAGCAAGTCACTATTGATGGGGCTGTCATTGAATCATAGGTATATCAACCAAATCAAACTGAAGTTTTCCGGGTAAAAAAAATCCTCAATAGCGAACGCTTTGGCGCTCGGAAACGGGGTAATGATCGCGACTATCCATTGATAGGCAGACCGAAAAAACATAGTCCCGATGAATATCTGTTGTCAAATTCAGTGGTTTATTCATCATCGCATTGTTCTAATTTCGATGAACGCAATACTGGGATGAAGCATCCGTACACCGTTCAGATGAAATTCCCAACAAAAACGATACAGACGTCCAGGAATGATTATGCAAGAACAGATCATCATCCGATCCGTAATACTTGTGCAGGTAAATACTAAAGAAACGGTTCCCTGGAATAATGAACCATTGGTGAAGGTCGTTATCGCCGATTTTTTGGTCGGGTGGCTTCTCGATTTGCGGGCACTTTTAGAGACAATGCCAGACACATCGAAAACAAGAATATGCAATTTTTTCAATTGCCTGAGTATGTGTGGGGTGGTGTGAAATGGTAGCAAGGGGG
>Ga0114934_10000314_pt1 | contig 30413 bp, 37 predicted proteins | sample 4SBtaG_2_FD_99695 | JGI IMG/M metagenome (GOLD analysis project Ga0114934, IMG submission 99695) | Deep subsurface microbial communities from Kolumbo volcano to uncover new lineages of life (NeLLi) - 4SBTROV10_white metaG | ecosystem: Environmental > Aquatic > Marine > Volcanic ...
AAGAATCGTGCCAACCCTCGTCTAGCAAGAATCGTGCCAACCCTCGTCTAGCAAGAATCGTGCCAACCCTCGTCTAGCAAGAATCGTGCCAACCCTCGTCTAGCAAGAATCGTGCCAACCCTCTTTATGGCACGAATCTTGCTACGGATTCCACCCGGAACCAAGAAACCCAGATACATATAGACCCCGCGACATTGTGAGGAAAGTTTTGCTTATATGGGTAGTATTGGCTTACAGCGCTGCTACACCGATACATTGTGCTGAGAGGCTACCGCTGTATATAGCTGATAGTAGCGTTCCCTTTGTGGGAATTACAGTCGCGACACAAAGGCTGTAGATTATTCAGAGAGTTCGACCCTCCCTCGCTGACTGGCTGAATATGGTCTTTCGTCAGACCACCCCCGTCATCGAAGTCTCGATGACACGACGGACAGATAAGATGCTGCGCCACTAGGTCACGCCATTCGCGGCGCGTGTGCGTGCCTCGTGTGCTGGCTATCATCTCTCGCTCGCCTCTGCGCTGTCGTTTCTCCTTGCTTTTGTCTCTCATTATCAGCAATCCTCCCCGGCGGGGAATCCCATCGAGGGTAGCTGGGCGCACACAGCAGATATCACATATCTAGATAGACGGATATCTTGTACTGGGACTCCTGAGATGAAGATGCCGCCTGTCATCATCGTGATGGCTGTCGGAATCTGCTGGTTGAGCTGACGCGACGGGCTCCCCATGCGTCGGAGATGAGTCGAGAAATGACGTATAGGTCGCCTTCGATGCTAACCGCCTCTACGTTGTTTGTGATGGTCTTAGGCATGACGTAGCCTTCTTCGTCTCTAACCTTCCCCTCCTCTGATATGGAGTAGCCGGGCAGCGAGGGGATATTTCTGTATTGAGTCATATCATTGGGTTCTCCTATGTTCTCCTATAATATTATTATAGCATAATTCACGGGTTCGTGTCAAGTTCTGTGGTATAATAGAGTATAAGAAACTGAAGGAGGAACCAATCAATGCCTTTATATCTGTACTGCTGCCCCAAACACGGGCAGTTTGAGAGAATTGTTCGTCTGGGCCGTCTAGGGAAGTTCGTTGCAAAATGTGCCACTGAGGGCTGTAATTACAAGACGAAAAAACGAGAGTTGACCACACCGGGTGAGGTACGGTTAGTTGGCGGGTCTGGTGGGTTCACTGGTTCCAAGACTGCGAAGGTAGTTCATAAGCGTATTAGCTCGTGATTGAGGCACTGACAGTTTGGGTTGGTGCGGTAGCCATTGCCTTCTTTACGACGGTTGGTGCTCCTACGCCTGTTGCCGACGCTCCCGCGCCCACGCCGGAACCGGTAGCTGAGACTAAGCCCTTCGTCATTAACCCCCACGGCAGACACCTGCACGCCCTAACCCCCACCAAGACTACCACTACGACTACTACTACCTTGAGCCACTGTGAGGCAGTGTCAAGCTGCTGCTCCTGTAAGTGACTAATTATCTTAAATACAGGCGGCGATTCCTGCTGTGGGCTATGGAGACTCGTCTCTACAGCTATATGCTGAGGTACGTCATCCCCAAGATACGCTTTACCACGGGACACGGCGGTATAGGCGGGCGCAAATTCTGGAAGATGTATGCTGAGCTACAGCCCGGTGACATCGTGCTGTCCATCGACGCTAAGAAGCTGACCACGATGCTGATACCCGGTATATGGTCGCATGCTGCTGTATGCGTCAGTAAGGACAAGGATTTCGAGATAGCTGAGATGGTAGCCACGGGCTATAAGCAGACGACCTTCATGGACTTCTGCGCGGAGGCTACAAGGGTGTGCATCATCAGGGGCAAAAACTTCGATAAGTACTACGTGCGGATATTTATTGATAATACTTTAAGCTACAAGGGAACGCCGTATGACCAGAAGTTTAAGCTGGGCGTCGGAGCCTTATCCTGCTCGGAGCTGGTATATATGGCCGATACTGAGAAGAGGCTGGACTGTAGCCTAGAGGACATAGCCGGTCTGGGACGCCCCTACATCAGTCCAACTGGTATTTACTTCAGCGAAGTGGATGTGATTAGCGATTCTGACGCTATTATGTGATATACTGAAGGTATGAACATATTAAAACTCTCTCTCGCAATACTACTCTTTCTCCCGGTTACATCTTACGCTGCGCCTATGCTGCTGAACGTAGTCATCCCTGAGGATGCTGTCCCTTACTTGGAGGCTGCTTCTGCTCATGCTGGTTACGACAATGTTGACGATTACGTCCTCAGCGTCATCCACGAGGACATGACTCGACAGAACTTACAGGCAGACGAACAGGCCGCTCGCGCCGCAACTCGTGACGCTGCTAAGGCGAAGTCACAGGCAATACGGGACGCGCTGCCTTTGCCCGCTCGTCCTGACCGCATAAACCCGTGAGCCAGTACACGCCTGAACAAGTAGCTAAAGCTAAGAAGCAGATGCGCTCGAACGTGCATAAAATGGCTGTAGATAATCCCATGACTGCCGAGCAGATTCAGTCTGCTATCGAGCGTGGCGACCGTATTATCGATAAGATGATGGCTTTCACTGTCGAGGAAGTCGAAAGCATGACTCAGACCGAAATGATTGAGGAAGCTGTCGAACAGCTCCCCGAGGTCGGGGCAGGAGACAGGAAGCGTATCGTCGTCAAGTCTAAGAAGATTCTCGACAAGTTTGAGGCCATCCCGCCCGTCTACCCCGGTACTAACGCTGCTATGTTTATGCTCACCATACTGTGCGTCTCCTTTGGACTGGCCCTCTGGTGCGCTATCCTCTACAGGATAGTGCTGTGAGTGCGTTTGCGTCCGTTGCTGACGCCTCCAAGAACCTCGTGCTTATCTGCGCTGGGTTAGGTCTGATTGGTTCGATAGTCGGAGGGGCCTTTTGGGGCGTCAACGATGTCCTAGCCCAGATTGACAGCATCGCCACTACTCAGCAGCAGCAAGAGACGAACACTACGGCTATTAAAAAGCAGGGTAGGGCTATCAAGAGCATCGAGGAGACTGTTAGTGTTATTGACCGAGCGCAGGACAAGCTCATCGACAATCAGAATACCATGTGGGAAAAGCAGCAAGCCACAGATGCTAAGATTGACCAGATTCTAAAAGCCGTCGCGCCCCCACCAAGCTGACCTGTTCCCCTTAGCGCTGTGGTAGCGTTTGACTATCTGGCGAGCGTTACTGGGGTATGAGATGTCGTGCTTGTCAGCTACCTCCGGCCAACTCATCCCGCCGTCTCTATCGGCGGCCATCTGGGCGTGGTCGAGGGGCTTCTTACCTGCCTTCAGTCGTTGCGAGTCACTGTGGCTCCTCAATTTGACACCTTCAGACTTTAGTATGTCCTTTGCCCGACTGAGTGGCAAGTCTAGCTTGTCCTCTACTTGATACGTAGACAAGAACTCCTTCGTATAGAGTCGCACCACTTCGGCCCAAGTCTCTGGGCTGTCCTGCCTGTGAGCCCTCTGGTGTTCGTGGAACGTGAGGTGTACGAGGTTACTGGGGTGATAGTTAGTCTTACTGAAGTCAATGTGGTGGACGTCAGTCTTGGTTGCAGGGTCGGGGTTATCCACGAGTAGGTCGGCTACTGCCTTGTGGACGTGGACTCTTGTCTGCTTCCCCATGCTAGTTCTCACTGCGTATACAGCAGGATAGCCTAGATGTAAATGCACCTTGGGCTTGAACCAGTCCAGCTTATCAGTAAAGCGCCAAATCTCTAGCTTCTTTGGCTCTAGATAAGCGTCGGTATCGTCTATTGGTAGTAGGTCTTTGATGTTCATCTTATATGCACCATCACCCCCATCAAACTGAAATCTTAGCCTTTATCTTCGGATGATACCGATAATTCTCTACCACGATATCGTGATACGTAAAGCCATCGATGTCTGTGATTTCAGGATTCAACTCCAGTGTGGGGGTGTCGTATAGTTTGTCGGCTCTGTCTAGTTGAAGATGAACTTGCTCTAGGTGATTGCAGTAAATATGCGCGTCCCCTATCGTGTGGATGAACTCCTTGGCCCTCAATCCAGTGACGTGAGCTATCATGTGCGTGAGTAGCGAGTACGAAGTAATGTTGAATGGTACGCCCAGAAAAGCGTCTGCACTCCGTTGGTACATGTGAGAGGACAGATGATTCTCTCGAACGTAGAACTGGAACATCATGTGACACGGTGGTAAAGCCATCTGGTCTAACTCACCGGGGTTCCATGCGCTAACTATGTGCCTACGAGAGTATGGGTCGTCCTTGATGTTTTGGATAACGTTGGCTATTTGGTCAATGCCGGGACTGTGTAACTGTGCGCCCCAGCTTCTCCACTGGTGCCCGTACACCTTGCCCAGTTCTCCCTGTGCGTCGCTCCACTCGTTCCATATCTTAACTCCTCTTTCTGTCAGGTACTCGGTATTCGTGTCTCCACTCAGGAACCATATTAACTCATGGATGACGCTGGGGAGGTGTACGAACTTAGAGGTAACGACTGGCAGGTTGTTCTCTGTCAGGTCGTAGCGGGACTGAGTACCGAATGTGCTAATAGTACCCGTGCCAGTACGGTCATCGCTCTGGACGCCGTTAAGCAAAATGTTGCCTAGTAGGTCTAAATATTCCTTCATCTTATATAACGTTTACGCCGTGCTCCGTATCATGTAAAAAACTCCCCACAAACAAGCCTAGCTGTAAAGTCGTGCTCATCCCAGCTGGTCTATAGTGGGCAGGATGATCGATGGGCACCGCGGCGCAGGCTCCACCTCGAACGTCCGTAGTGTTACTTTCATCTCTGTAATCCTCCAATTTCCAACTCTTAGGGTATTCCTAAGTGTTGCCAATATGCACGACAAATCCGTTCGTGGTTCACGGGTCGGCGTTTTGTGTCCAACAAAGCGTCTTATAGTCAACAGACGAACCGCAAGATGGCCGGAAGCGAACCCTCATGAACATCTCCGAGCTCGCCGTCGAAGACGTGGCCTTCGATATCCTTGCAGGGCTCGGCTTACTCATCAGGCTCCTGCAACCATCCGGCAATACCGGATAGTTGCCTGACGTTTCCGCTGGCGGCGCTCACAGTCTTGGCCTCCAGTCTCTTGATTAGCGCATCGACCTGCCACTGGGCCTCCTTGCCCCACGCCTCCTCTAGGGAGGCATCCTCCGCCCCCTCTACGACGGCCCATTCGGCACCTGCGGCCCGTGCGCTACGTGCGCCGACATCCGCGGCGACCTCTGCGGCGGCGGCCCATCCGGTGGCACGTGCGGCCCATGAGACCTCGGTGGCGGCGGCCCACGCAGCCATCTGGGCGGCACGGAGTTCCTCGTCGGTGGCGTCCCCCTCGGCGTACCGACGGGCAACCTCGATGGCTTGGCGCGGGCGCTTGTCGTCAGGGAATTTCTTCTCCAGCAGGGGCAACACACGCTCTGCGCAATCGCACGCAAACAGCCGCAACGTTGCGTCATCTACCCACTCCTCGCGCAATACAACCCACAGCCGGTCTACAGCGGGGCAATCCTCGACGCGCAGAATATCAAGCGCAGTGCCCTGCCAGTCTTCCGGCAGGTATTTAGATGGGTCATAGCACGGCGACTCGTTGCGTATGTCACCTATTGTTCGGATTGGTAATTTATCCATTGTTTACGCCTAGCTCCGTATCACGTAAAAAACTCCACACAAACAAGTCTGGCTGTAAAGTCACCACGAGAGCCTGAGCGGCCCCACTGACAGGCCGAAGGTGGTCTTTTTTGGCCATCTCCAATCGAACGGCAACAACTCAACCCTTATATTTATGCCCTCAAGCCACTCCCACCAAGACTCAACTTCCTCAGCAGCGTCATACACCTCTATGACAGTTTTTCTGTCTGGGTTATCTCTGCACTGCTCCAGCAAATTTATCGCTTCATCGAGATATTCGGAATTAAAGTCCCAGCAGAGCCCCGAGTCGGGGTCATCATCATCGAAAGGCTGCCAGATACATATCGATTCGCCACCCTTATACACTGTACGCTCGACGCGCAAATGTGGCCCAGCAAAGTGGCTCTCTGTCTCTATAATATCCATTAGTTCAACTCCTCCATTGGTGTTCGGTTGTATTTTAGTCATAGTATACTATCACCCCCATCACATCGACGATTAACAACACGGCGTCCAGTAAGGCTAAGCTCCAGATTCTTGCTCTCACACCGTAGGTCAGCCATAATAAATCGCCCGTTACGCTCACAACGAACCCAGTACCCATGAAGCCGCCAACAAAGAGCACCCTACCCGCAAGCACACAGACCGTTCCAATCCACCCTAGCCAGCTCATGTTACTTGCACTCTACTTAGTAAGTGTACCACAGTGGGAGGAGCAGGTAACTTAAGTCTTAGTCACCCCCCAGAAGTACAAATCATTGGGGGAGCAGTTAACCTCGAAAGCATAAGAGGAAAAAATCGTATCAAGGTCTAGGGCATTTTTTATATCACCCTCTGTTAAATTCTTATAGTAATTTCCCCACGCCTCGTCCCCTATACTCGTAGTTCCTGAATCGCTTGGAGTTGTTCTTTCAGTTCCATGTTCAGGTCGCCCGACTGTCGCACAGGTAAACATTAGTAACCCTCCGGGCTTGAGGATTCTAACACAATTTTTCAGCGTAGCTTCGTAGTGCATATCGTGCTCAAAACACTCTGTAGATATGACGACGGCACACTGTGCCGAAGGGGAGAATTCATGCCCCGGACAAACTACATCAACATTTTTTCCCTCCACAACATCCACGCCCGTATACGACCCCCCACTAAAAAGATATTTGTTGTTCCCGTTTATATCTAGGCTTCCTATATCAACTACTGCGGTATCAGTAAAAAAGTTAGGGAACATAGCCTTAACTCTCATACAGAACTGTTTTTGTTGTCCGTGTGCCACTACTTGTCCTCCTTGCGCTTGTCTTCTCTGCGGCGTATCTCCATCAAGTCGTCGAAGTAGCCACGAATCTCTGGGTCGGCGGTCTCCATGCGCTTGGCAATGGCCTCCTCCAATGAGGTAGGCTCGGGTGTGGTTAGAGCTTCACGCGAGTAGTAACCGGCCCATCTCTCGCGCAAACCATCTCGGTATGCGTCGTGAGCGGGCGTAGAAGAGACAGGCTTCGGCAGGGTGTCATCCTGACCAAGTATACCGCGCTCCTCGTTCCAGTCGTCGAACAGTTTGGAAAAGTCCCCACTGTCGTCCTCCTGTTCAGCCGAGAACTCTTCAGCCTCAGCCCACTCCTCCTCGTCGATGAGGAACTGGAGGTATTCTATCGCTTTCTCAAGGTCGGCAACACCGCCCTTAGCACGCCAACGAGACACGTACTTAACGACGTTTCCCTCACAGAAGTCAAGCCCGTTCGCCAGTATGTAGGCGATGGGTGAAATGGGTGTGTCATAGTGGTCTGGCTTCTTGGTCATAGTGTGTCCTCCTGTAGGTCTGTATCTGCTAGTCGGGTCTTGTAGCGTTTGACGATAGTGTGAGCGTTACCGGGGCTTAGGATATCGTGCTTATCGCACACCTCCTGCCAACTCATCCCGCCATCTCTGTCAGCGGCGACCTGAGCGTGGTCGAGGGGCTTCTTACCTGCTGCTATTCGTTTTCCGTCACTGTTGCTCCTCATCTCGACACCTTCAGACCTTAGTATGTGCCATGCCTGAGTGCGTGGCAAGTCTAGTTTCTTATGGATTTGATACGTAGACAAGAACTCCTCCTTGTAGAGTCGCACCACTTCGGCTCTAGTCTCTGGGCTATCCTGCCTGTGGGCTTCTCTGTGTTCTGCGTGAGTGAGATGTACGAGGTTACTGGGGTCGTAGTTGTCCCTGCTGAAGTCAATGTGATGGACGTCAGTCTTGGTTGCAGGGTCGGGGTTATCCACGAGACAGTCGGCTACTGCCTTGTGGACGCGGACGAGTGTCTGCTTCCCTGTGCTCGTCTTTACTGCGCTTACAACAGGATAGCCTGCATGTAGGCACACACTGGGCTTGAACCAGTCATTGCGCTCGGTATAACGCCAAATCTCTAGCTTCTTGGGGTCAAGATAAGCGTCAGTGTCGTCAATCGGTAGTAGGTCTTTGATGTTCATATGTCTATTATAGCACAATTGCGCTGCTGCTGTCAAGGGCTCTTAGTACATAACTGCTTCGAGAATTCGCCAAGGCAATCGAGGCTGCAGAAAAAGTAGATTACTTCTCTATCGTCCTCCGCAAAGTACATGCTGGGTTTACGTCCGCCTCTCGTGTCCTGCTGTGAGCCACAGCAGTGACAGTCTGGGTAGTGCGGGTGGCTCACGAGCTTTCTGACGATGACTGGCTGTTCCCGGTCAGAGACATCCACCCAGTAGAAACGCTCGGCCATCGCTCTGTCAAGCGACGAAGAGCGTCGATGGTAGAGGCGGTAAAGGGAGTCAATCATCACAAAACGCTTCGTATTCGTTTGAACGCGGAAGTAACGACGTGCTTGAGGAGCATAGCAATCTCCGTTGTGACGAGAACCAACGCAGTGACGGTGCCGAAGAGAAGCAGAAATAGGCCGTCGCTCAGCTGGCGCTGGTTAACAGCTTTCTGGAGTCTATTTTCGCCCACGTTTCTTACCTACGATTTCGTTGATAATAGCCATAACGTGTTTGTTGTCGAGGAATATCCCAGCGAGGCCGTGGCCTAGCGCTTGGACTATCTGTTCCTCTCTACCGAGCTTGAAATCCTCACGGCAGCCCGTGAGTTCACACAGTGCGTGGAGAAATTCGTGCAGCATGGTCTCCAGTGCCATACTGTCCGCTAGTTCAGACGAGAAGGCCAGTTCTAAGGTAGCCGGGCACATGTAGCCGTAGGCGTGGCTCGCCTTACCGAGGTTGTGCTTGTTCGACTTGACGTCGCCGGGGTTGAGAGGCCAGAGTCCTTTACGGACTGACACGTCGAACTTGTGCGCGCCTATCTTCACCTTCTTACCATCTAGCGGAGCTAGTATGCTTTTTTTGCCTTTAAGAGCCACTTGGGGCCGCCTTCTTGGGTTTACGTGAGCCGCCACAGTATGCTTTTCCCGAGTGCTTGGAGGCGTGGTTGCCTGATGTGATAATGTCCACGTTCAGGAAGTCGTTTCCGCCTTTCACGACAGACAGTGCGCGTCCGAACTTGCCTTTACCGAAGTATATGAGCTTGAGGTCTTTGTGTTCTTGAAACCACTTGATTGTGTAAGCCTTGGCGACCTCTCCCTCGGGCTTCTCTACGCCGCGTGTCTCTGGGGTGTCAACTCCTATGAGGCGGGTGCGTATGAGCGTGTAGGTGTCGAAGCCGAGGTTTATCAGCAGGTCTTGCGTGTCTCCGTCTATAATCCGCACTACCTTGTCAACCTCAAAGATGCCTACGGGGTTTTTGCCGCAGGCCACGTCCGCGATAGTAGGTGGGGCAGGGGCGGATAAGGCGAGGGTTGGCGAGGCGAGAGTCAGAGCGAGCAGGCAGGCTATGATGGGCTTAGGGAGCGCTCTACGCCTGCGCTGGTAGTTCTGGTTCTTCTGCTTGACCTTATCCTTGTTTGTGGAGGCCCAGTTGTTATAGTATTCCGGGTTATCCTTGCGCCACGCCTTAGCGTAGGCTTTGCGGCAGTCCTTGCAGGGCTGGACGGGTTTACCCTTGACACTGTAGAATAATTCGGCTTCTTTGATGTCGTTGCATTTCGAGCATTTCTTGTTCAGGGCCATTAGTATTCCTCCAGTAATATATTTAGTATATCACAGCTTTACTGCACAAATCGCTGCCAATACGCATTATCCGCGTCGGCTTCTATTAAGCGCAAGTGGGTGGGGCCGTTTCGTATTTTGGCTTCGGGGGTGATACGACAGAACTCGATAATGTGGCCCGATTGGTTCAATATAACGGCAGGTACGGCGTCGTTGGTTATCTTCATCAGCAACTCAGTTGCAGCGGAGAGGTCAGGCACCGACAGGCAGCCCAGTTCAGGGAAGGGGGCTTTGCCGTGCTTCCGGCAGGCCCGGCCTAGGACACCTTCGACGTCAATGGCGAAAAAGGGTCTGACCTCTATCTGGGGCCGGTATCTGTGGGTGGAGCCTCTCTCTGGGTAGCGAGCGTTGAACAGCTGGCTGTCCATGTCGAATAAGCGCCTCTGATACTCGGTGTAGGTTGTGAATGTCATGGCTATGTCGCCCAAGCTGTTTTCCAGTAGCTGCTGGTGCCACGGCCCTCCTCCCTTGCGCCCGTTGGGGTCAGGGTACTGGGTCGCAGGTGTGCGACCTCTGTACTCTGCGTACTCTTTCACGGTATCGACGGGTATTGGCTTAGCTGGAATCATATACCCATTATAGCACATTTAGCCTTCTGTGTCCAATCTAATGTCAAAACCTTTCATGGCTTTTGAGTAGTCTTCGGCGTACTTGTCGGCGATGAGCACCTCTTGTTCGATGCTCTCAAAGTCGTCGCTGACCCGCTGGATGAGGATTCCCCACCTGTCACGGACTTCTGGGTCGTTGATTATCTCACCTGCCAAGTCCCGCTCGTGCCACCGGGTAGCAATCATGATGGCGCTGCCGGTCGGCTCGATACGAGTGAGCCAGACTATTTTGAAAGTGTTGTTTATAGCGTCTCGCTTGGCGGGCTGCGCGATGACTGAGTTGTAGTCTCCCAAGTCATCTGCGAGCAGGTAGTCGCAACGACCACCAATACCCGTAGAGGTCACACCCTTCGCATCGATGCTTGCATCCTTGGCGTTGGTTGTTCGCTCTACGAACAGTCTGTGCTTTGTCCATTCCCTCTTCTCGTCAGGCTTCAAGCCGGGGAAGATGGCCTTCACGTCCTCATCGTGTGCGATGTAGGTACGGATAGATGCTAGGCGTTCTTTAGCTGAGTCGTCTGAGAGGCCGATAAGTTTGAGTCGTATGTTAGGATTTGAGCCAATCAAGTAGACCGGCAGAGCAATCCCGAACAATTGGGTCTTACCTGAGTTGTGGTCTACGGTGAAGTCGTCGAGTAGGTAGCGTCCGTCGTCTGTCACCTTGAATCCGAAGTACTGCTCGGTCTTATTCGTGGGTTCGATGTTGAATCCACGAACGAGTGAATCCTTCTTCCACAACGCCTCCCTACCGTCTGCTGCTTGTTTGCGAAGAACTCGGGTTGGAATTTTACTAGTATCTCCTCCAATGTAGACGCGGTAGTAAGCTCTAAGCACAGGGTTTTTTGAGTTCGTCGCTCGTTTCTGGCACTTGTTGACCGAGGCCGTAAGTCCTACGCTTCGGGCTAAGAAAACCACGTCGTTCGCTAACTGCTCAGACTTACTTATATAATCAAAGCTGCGACCGTGGAGGTGGCCGTCTGTGTCGAGTAGCCCCGCTAGAACCTGAAGCTGTACGGTTTCGGCATTGACCTTGTACGCCTGCGGGACGCGCTTAGTCCCGGACAAGCAACGGTCTAGTCCTACTTGGGTGAACATCTGTTTGATGACCTGTCCTCGGAAGTTCACAGATACGACATCGTTCCTCTTATCAGGCTCCAGTCGGTACTCAATCCCCGCCGCAGTCGCCATGTCACCAACGGCCTCCAGTAGTTCAGGGTCAGGTGAAGTAAACGAGTACATCTTCCCAAAGTAACCGTCACCTAGCATAACGCCCATAAAGTATGGGTCGATTGCTACTGAGCTAGGCTTCCACTCCACTGCTGTCTTAAACAGTTTATAGACTGACTTTTTCCACGTAGTCCAAGTCAACCACTCATCGACTGTGACCTCAATCACCTCGCCCGCTAGTCGGTTAGCTGCACCACCCGTTACCGACTCGGTGGTTCGCTTTAGTACGAGAATGTGGTCGCCAGTAACGGTGTACGAGTGTCCTCGGTCTGTGATGTTGTATGTCGGTTTTTCTCCTGTGTGGGTCTCTGTGACTTTTCGCGGCTTAGAGTCCGGGCCTACTAGGGTGTCGCCAACAACTACGTTCTCTACTTGCTTTGTCGAGCCATCTACTAGAAGTACGCCTTGACCCGCCGTATGACAGCCCATAGGAGCCAACACGAGACAGTTAAGCTCGTGCTCAAGACAGAACCTCATGTGGCCTACCCACGCCCTATGTAGAGGAGCGAGCGTGATGGCCTTGCCGGTCACCTCGTCTTTGATGGCCATTTCGGCAAAATCCTCAAAGCTTTCGCGAGCCTTCTGGAGCTTGCGCTCACGCTGCATGTTTTCAGCAGCAGCGGCTAGGGCTTCTAGCTCTTCCAGCTCCTTTATCTGCGTAGTCTTCATCCCAAAGGCTTCCGTTTGTAGTCAATCGGTTCCTTCTTCTCGGGTTCTTCAACTTCCACGTCGATAGCGTTAAGTTTGTCCTGTGCTATCCTGACACGCTCGTTGATATCCTTCTCACTCATGTCCTTGCTGATGTCGTGCTTGTGTTCGTGCTCGACTTGTGTGACGTTGTCAATGTTCACCATATTTTGCACTAGTTTGAGCGCCTGCCCGATGCTGGCAGTCAGGTCTCTGACAGAGGCGACTTCAATCTTGTCGCTGTCGAGAAGTGCGGTAGACGCGGCTTGGATGAATGTGGTAAGCTTGAGGACGGTCTCCTTCTTGCGGTCTTGGTAGAAGCGCATGAGCTCGTCATCGTCTTCGAAGACTTTGGGTAGCAGCCCCTTCTTGTAGTCGCTGTAAAGTTTCCAGCTTAAGTCGGCTATGTCGGGTGCGCTACCGTACAGCGCGAGGTCGGTGAGTTGTTCGCCAGCCTCGTCTAGGTGCTTCTCCAACTCGTCAGCCTTCATTACAAGGTGTGAGTCGTCGGGCAGGTTTTCAAGGTCAATTTCAATAGTACGTTTATCGAGCTTCGGGCCTTTCTTCTTGGGTGCTTTCTTCATACTTCTATTGTATCACAGACTGGTGACTAAGAGCCAGCTTACGACCAAAATAATCTTAATCGCCCAGTAGATTGCCAAGTATTTTACAAACTTATTCATATGCACTTCTCACAGAAGGGCTTGAACCGCTCCAGCTTGTTGTAGTCTAGTAGCGCTAACTGTTCACGTCCTGTCCCGAGGGGTACGTGCGTTCCGTCGAGTCCCCACATGGGTTCCTCGGGTTTATCCTTGCAGCCCACTCCCGCGCACTTGCCCTTCCAGAGGTACTTGTAGCAGTCGTCGAGTATGGCCTGAAAGCGAGCCGGGTAGAAGCCTAGCGTGACCTCCTGCTCCTTCAGCAGGTGGAGGTTGCTGAACAGCGTGTACGGCGGCACGGCGTCAGGGCCGGTGGGCAGGATGCGGCAGGCGCTTGCGAACCTCCTCCACTTCCCTTGGCACATTCGTTTGCCCTGCTTCACGTCGTCCACTCCCGACACCCTCAGGTTGTCGAGCGCGAGGTTGAAGGGGTCGCCGTCGAGGTGTTCCACGTCCGTGACCATGCCGACCGGGTAGAACTGGTTGACGAGGAGGTCGGCGGCACGCACCTGCTTTCTTGCGCCGTCCCGATGGAGCCGAACGCATATCACCCCACCTCTCTCCTCCCACTTCCTTTCTGCTGGTTCTAGGTCGGCTGCCTTGAACACCCTAAAGAACTGACCTGAACGGTTGATGCCGCAGTTTGGCCAGCCGAGAGGACTGTGGATAGTCGTCTCTCGTTGTACGTCGAAAGCTGTTTGGTGGAGCTTAGCGCGCATCTCGGTGAACTCCTCTACCTTCGCTGTGTCGTTGGAGACTTGGGCGCTGATAATTTGGCCCACGATAAGACTGTCAAGAGCTGAGTCCTCGGGCTGAAGGTTGTCCGTATAGAACAGCCCGGTGTGTCTCTCTGCTGGTTTGTGTTCGATAATCATACTTCGAGTATAACACAACGGCCCCCCTCGTGTCAAGGGCCGTTGTGCTTTTTTGTGTAAAAGGCCTAAAAGCAAAAACTGGCCCCCCCTAGTTGGTCTATATGGTGTATTTATTATTATGAACAAAATAAACCGGTTACTACCCCCCTGTGGTGGTGGCTTTTGGCGTTTTGCACCAAAAAGCCCACCTCTAGTACATTTTTGTCCCATCTATTGACACAGACTCCTTCAGTGTGCTATACTTAGAGTATGACTAAGGTAGAACACGAGAAGTGGCTTGACTGCTTAGACCTCGAACCGCACGAGCTGGTATGCATGCGCCGTTGGTGCGAGGAGGCCGAAAGGACTGGTAAGTGTGACCCACTCCGGTATCTCATCGAACACGCCAAGGCCAAGGTGCAGGAGGCCGCGACTCAGAAGCGCAAGGAGAGAAGCCGCCAACTTCGCACCGCAGCCAAGTCCATCCGCGAAGGGGCTAAAAGAGCTAAAGCTGTCGGCACGTATGAACCGAAGTCCAGTGCTACTCGGACAGGTAAGGCTTACATGGAGAAGTGGGGGATGACCCCGCCCTGCCAGCACTGCGGCACGACTGAGCACATGAGCATCGACCACATTATCCCTATCTCCAAGGGCGGCACCAACGCACTGGCTAACTTGCAGCCGCTGTGCCTGCCCTGTAATATAGCTAAGGGAGACAGGTAAGTGGCTCGATTAAGTAAGGACATCGACCTCTGGGTCAAGTGGGATAAAACTGCTCTTGAGCGCAAGCGTTCTGAAATCGGTGGAAGGGAATTTGACCGAGGTTGGAGACAACGAGCTATCTCAGCCGACGACATGCTTATCCAGCCCGCTCACGTGGACGCCTGCAAGAACTTCGATGCAGAGCTACTCTACCCCGGCGACCCAGACTGTGAGATATACAGCAAGGGCAAGTGGTCTACCTTCTTCGGAATTGACCTCGCAATCGCAGGCACCGAGCGCGGGGGTGACTACTTCGTCATTACGGTCATCGCCGTGGAACGCCCCAGCTTCAAGCGGCACATCGTAGGCGCGTACCGACAGCGAGGGCTGACCTTCAAGTCCCAGCTAGAGATGGTAGAGCAGTACGATGCGGCCTTCAACCCGACGCTTGTCTGCGTAGAGAACGTCGCCTATCAGGATGCGTTCGTTCAGGAGCTACAGAGGACGACCCCCATCCCCGTCCACCCGTTCGCTACCTCAGCTATCAACAAGCACAGCCTTGAGAGCGGCCTCCCCCGGCTGGCCGTGGAAATTGAGCAAGCCCGCTGGAGCATCCCGTGGGCTGAGGGCAAGACTAGAGACACGATGAGGATACTCACCGATGAGATGGTCAACTACGGCATCGCCCGGCACGACGATATGCTGATGAGTCTGTTCTTCGCCCGGATAGCAGCTACGCAGGTCAAAGTATCCACCAAGAAGCGCGTGAGAGTGATATAAAAGCCCTAAAAACCATGATATAATAGACGTATAGATTAGAATCTTGGAGGATTATAGCTAAATGGCGTTTATCGACCGGATAAAGAAGGCAACGGGCATAGGACTAGCAGAGAGAAGCATAACCTCTATCGACACTGAGGAGAAAGCCTCGGCTGCTGCACCTCTTATCCACGAGGATACGAACCACGGAGCCAGCAATATCTTCCAGCCACCCTCCTCAGGACAGGGATATGGTGACCTAGGCATCCAAGGCGACCAGAGTCACACCGACATGCTCGGGCAATACGCTCGCAGCCTCTGGGTTTACATCGCCATCAACCGCATCACGAACGCCTTGAATCAGATTTCCCTAAGAGTAGTAGACAAGCGCAAGAAAGGGAAAGCCAACGACGAGGTCAAAATAGGCCAAGGACTCGTTAAGCTCCTTGAGCAGCCCAACCCTCACACTACCCGCGTCGAGTTTCTTGAGACCATCATCCAGCACCTCTTACTTACGGGCAACGCCTTCATCGAGAAAGCCGAGACCGATAGCCGAGGCCGACCCAAAGAGCTCTACATCCTCAACCCCAAGAACATGGTCGTCGTGCCTGACCGCAAGCACTTCATCAAGGGCTACCGTTACGTAGTCAACGACAAGACCATCTCCTTCCCGAAGCAGAGCATCATCCACATCAAGCTGCCCGACCCCCGCGGAGAGAGCAGATACGGCCTGTCACCTATACAAGCAGCCCGTAGCATGATTAACACTGACCACCAAGCAAGAAGCTGGAACACGTCGTACTTCAACAACGCGACGTGGCCGTCCGGTATCATCACCTCAGAGGAGGCAATGAGCGAGACCGAGTTCAGGCGAATGAAACGCGAGCTACGCCAGAACTACGAGGGCACCAGCAAGGTTGGTAAGGTATTGGTCTTAGAGGGAGGTTTGAACTGGCAACAGACGACCCCGAACCCCAAAGACCTCGACTGGCTGAACACCCTGAAGAATGCACGCGAAGAGATACTGTCTCTGTTTGGCGTACCCCCCTCAATCGCAGGCGTGTTCAACCAAGAGTCCAGCAGCGGAAGAAGTGCTGGCGTTAGAGACCAGAGCATGCAGTTCTGGACTAATACTGTCAACCCTCTCCTAGAGCGCGTGTTGGTTAGACTCAATTTGGAGTTGGCTGACCTGTTCAGTGAGAACTACGAGATAGTAGGTGACACCGACAAGATTCCTGCCCTCAAGGATACTGTGGAGATGCAGTTGGGTAAGGCCGAGGCTTTCAAGACGCTGGTAGACGCTGGCTGGCCGCCCAACGATGCGCTGGCTGAGTTCTACCCCTCAGTGAAACCCTTTGAACACGGAGACAACCCCCTGCCTGCGCTCAACTTCAAAGGTGAGGTCGATGCTGCCGCCGAGACTGCCGCTAATGTTGCGGCTGCTGCGACTGAGAAGCCTAAGAAGGACGCTAATGGAAACAAGTAGTGTCCTCATCCTTGCGATAGCGGGAGTAATTCTTAAAGAACTCATCTCTACCTTCTGGGGTAATAGGGACAGGAATAGCAAAGCCCAGTATGAGAAGCTCATCAAGGGCTGTGACACTATCCTCAAACAGGTTACAACTAACGCCGAGCAGGTTAAAGCTGCCCAAAACGCCCTCATCAGTATCACCCAGAACCAAGTGACGGAAGCCCGTAGTAGCGCAGAATGTCAGGTGAAGATAACTGAGATTCACACCGCTACCGCCAAGATAGCGAAGTTAGAGGCAGACACCCGCACTCTCCGTGCCTCTGTGTACGAGACACTGGAACTGAGCAAAGAGCTACTCACAATGCACAAGAAGGTAGACAACGACGGCATAGAGGTGTGGTATTCTGCTCCCTACTACACCATCCACGAAAAGAGCATCGCAGCATTGAAAGAGTGCATAAAAGACCTTGACGGCAAGGTAGAGCAGATAGAACGACAAGTGGCAATCCTCACTCAGCAATACCGAAAGTCCAAGAAGTAGGGAAATGCAAAAACTGCACTTTTCTGTGCTATAATAATAGTACAGGCCAATGGCCAAGGAGGATTTTAGAATGGTAGACTTTGAGACTAAAGCAGGGAAGATTATGTCGATTGGCGACGTAACCATCAAATCTTCCAAGGACGGCAAACGACTTATTAAGGGCCTAGCTAACGCGAACACGGTTGACAGAAGCAACCAACGCATCGAGCCTACGGCCTTCGCCGCGAGCATGACTCGCTTCATGTCCAACCCGGTTATGTTCCTTAACCACTCGTGGAACATCCCGGTAGGTAAGGTAGTAGACTTCTCTATCACACCCGAAGGACTGGAGATAACCGGCGAGATAGGAGAGGGTTGGGCAGAAGCCGACCTGACATGGTCAATGATAGAGGGCGGTGCCATTCGCGCCTTCTCAGTTGGCCTTCGCCCAGAAGAGATTGAAGAGGACGACAAGGGTGTCGAAATCATCACCTCGGCTGAGCTGCTAGAGGTCTCGGTTGTGGGAATCCCCATGAACGCCGAGAGCCTGTTTGACATCGCTGGAGACGGTAGCCTGAAAGGCATCCGTGTCGTTGTTGACGAAAAGGAGATGACCTACGAAGAGCTTTGCAAGAGCAATGAGCCTGCGAAGATTGACATGGTCGTGACCGAAGAAGCTGCGGAAGCAGTAGAGGAGAAATCTGTGGAAACTACAGAAGAGACTCTCGAAGTTATCGAAGACGAAGTCGAAGTCAAAGTCGAAGAGACCGAGGAAGTTGAGCTTAAGGAAGAGGAGACCGAAGAGGTCGAGTTGGAGCTTAAGGAAGAGACTACCGAAGTTGAGCTAGACAGCGATGAGATAGAGTTGAAGGAAGAAGTAGACACTGACGCCCTTTTGGCCAAACAGGAAGTCATGGTAGGCCTCGTACAAGAAGCCACTGACAAACTGTCCAGCCTGAACGACGAAGTGGAGACCCTGAAGGCCGAGAATCTCAACCTTCAAGAGGCACTCAAAACCTTCATCAGCGATTCGATAGCCTCGGCATCTAAGTCACTATTCAGGCGATAGAATAAATCTGTACATTTTTGTACGGTTCCTGATAATTGTCTGACATTCCATGAGATTCCATGACATTCCATGAGAAGCAGGGGAGCTGTTCTTACTCGACGAGAGTCCTAAATAAGGTAGTTGTAAAAAACGCTATTTTCTATGCTACAATGAACGTATAGGACATTCGTCCTTGGTTTGTTTGATTGACAAATCTAATTCAAAGGAGAATTATCTAAAATGGATACAGTAGATAAGTCTGACGACGTGCAAGCGACTGACGACAAAATCGAAGTTGACGTCAAATCTGGTGACACCTTCTCTGAGTTGGCCAAGGAAGTGAAAGCACTTCGTGAAGCCGCTGAGAGCGCTGATGCCCGTGCGAAAGAGACTTCGGAGTACAAAGAAAAGACTGATGCCATGACTTCTGAGATTGAGGCTCTGCGCAAGCAGTTGACTCGCGAGACCAAGACCGCCCGTCAGGGTGAGTTCGAGGTCACAGACTCGGATGTCAATATTCCGTCTTACACTGGCAAGCAGCTCGATAGGCTCTTCACACTCAAGGCTCAGGCCGGAAGTGACGTGGAGCGTATGCAAGAGGGCAACGACATGCTTTACATAGCCAACACGATTCTCGGTGGAAATGCGATGAAGCATGCCGAAATCGCTGACTATGTGGGCGAGCAGTACCCTGAGCTGGCGAAAGCTATGGATACCGGAGACAGCACTCAGGACGTTACGACGTCTACAGGCTGGATTCCCACTGGCTTTTCAGCCAGTATGGTGGAAGCCGTGAGGTTGCAGCTTAACGTTGCTAACCTGCATGGTCGTTTCAGCATGCCCACGAACCCGTACAAGCTGCCCATCGAAGGTGCTGACATCAACGCCTACGTTGTGAGCGAAGCGACTACGGACATCGCAGACCACACTGAGTACGTGACTGCCCAGACATCCGACACAAGCAACGTAGTGTTCAACGCCAAGAAGATTGGCGTTCGCACCGTGGTTTCGACCGAGATGACTGAGGATAGTATCGTTCCTGTGCTGCCTTACGTTCGTGACAAGATAGCGCTGGCGCTGGCCGAAGCTCAGGAGAACGTCCTGATAAACGGTGACCTCCGAACCTCGGGAACCACTAACCTTAGTGGTCTCACGTACGCTTCGGGTGGACAGCTTCAGGCGTGGGATGGCTACAGGCGTATGGCTCAGATAAGTGGCACGACCACTGACTTGAGCGGCACGTTCTCGTTGGCTAACCTGCGTAAGCTGCGGACTGCAATGGGTAAGTACGGTGTTTCGACCCGTAACTTGGCCTTCGTGGTTGGCATCAACGCATACCACACCCTTCTGGACTTAACGGAAGTCGTGACTGTTGATAAAATCGGCAGCCGCGCTACTATCCTCGACGGCCAGATGGGCAGCATCGACGGCATCCCCATTCTCATCTCGGAATTCGTTAGCGAAGACTTGGATGCGGTTGGTGAGTCTGAAGGTGGTGGGGGTGGAACCACAGAGATTCTGTGTGTCCGCACCGACGCGATGCGCTTCGGCGATAGGCGTGGCATCACGCTGAAGAGTCGTGAACAGATAGAAACCGACCAAAATGTGGTGGTGGCTTTACAGCGCCTCGACTTTAAGGCCGTTCAGAGCACTAGTGATTCGATTGTGTCGGCTGGTGTTGGAGTTGCTCTGAAGGCGTAAGCTAGAAGAACAATGTTCTATTACCTCGGCCCCTCGGAGAGCAATCTCCGGGGGGCTTTTGCGTTTGGGACAATTACTAACTAAACCGTCAAAAACCATGCTATAATGAACATAGGTGGAACGTATAGTCCCACCTCAATTTATTTAGGAGAAATAATAGCATGGCTAATAATGCCCCCAGTACACAGTTTATGCAGATACCCACCTCGGGCGCGACCACAACCGTGGACACCCCCGGCGAGCGTATCGCCATTGTTGGAACCACTCTGGCCACCAACAACGGCACGACCGACACACAAATTACCCCTTGGGATTTCGGCACAGTCGATATCTCAGCAGGAGCCGCTAACTCAGCGGTCTTCAACCTTATCTGGACGGTCACTGCCGACAACGGCAACACGACCGCTGACAACTTTCGCTTCTGGATGTCCAACGATGGATTCGCTAGTACGACAGACCTAAAATACGCCTGTCTCTCTGGCCCTGAAATCAACACGACTACAGACTCTAACATCGACGCGGTTTACGTGGCGAGTGCTACCACTGGTAGTTACACGTACCGAACCTCGAACGACGAAGGTGAAGGCGAACCTACCGTGAACTTGGCTGCCGCAGACGATACTAACAGCTTGTCCCTGTCCTCAGGTTCGACTGATGGTATCCATATTGCAGCTTACTTTGCGGTGGTTGACGAGGAAAAGACAGGTACTTATCAAGGCACGACGGCTGGTTACGAGCTACAGTGCAGTTTGAAGTTCGACTTCAGCTAACCTCGAAATCTACCTTGGGCCTTGGCCTCCAAAAGAGGCGACTGCTCTTAGCCCTCCTCTTCCGGTAATACCGGGGGAGGGGGGCTAAATTCTACGTAAAACCGTGCTATACTGGTAGTACTGACTACATTTAAGGAGGATACCAATGCCGGGGCCAGAGATAAAACAAGGTTACATACAGTTTCTTTACATTCATCGCAATGGAGACGTCGAGTCTTCTCGTGACTTCCACTGGCGTGACATCGAAATCGAGACCTTGGTTCGTATCGAGTGTTACTGGCGGCGTGGTTCCTTCGTCCTAGACGTAGACGACCTCCCCCCTGACTTCTTGGAGTTCGTATCCTACCGCTCCTCAGGCACCACCAAGATTACGCTGTCGGACGGCAGCTCAGCCATCGTCCCCCTCGACTCAATATCGTTCGGGTACACAAATGGCTCACAGGAGTTTCTTACTGAGTTCCACTATTTTGATGGAACCATCCTAAAGAACGACCTCGTCAACGTACATGTATCTGACCCCAACATAAACCTAACCCACTTTCACCCTCGCTCCGTTCGTCCCATACCTGACATCGTCAAAGGTAGAGGCCCGTTTCAATCATGGGTGCCGGGTCAGGGTAAGCCCCCGTTCCCAGTCACACGCCGCCAAGCAGGGCCGAGACATCCGAGAAGCAAAGCAGGCGGGCCACAAGGAAGACCAGACATTCAGGCCAAGCCCCAGCGCAGGAGAACCTAACAAGTGGCTGGTTTCGGCGCAATTACGGTGTCCAACGACGCTCTTACTGGGAGCGCCACAGCAGACGTAGCAGTACAGGACGGCCCAACCGTAGCAGCATCAGAAACTATGGTGCAGGTTATGTCCACGGCGTCTGCTGAGAACACCGTCACACAGGCAGGCCAGACCATCACAGCTTCTGCCCTTATCCTTTCAGCAAACAACAACCGCAAGAGCTTCGTTGTCCAGTCCTTCACTGTCGACGGTACAGGGAACAATGACATTGTTTACATAGGGGATGCCTCGGTTTCGACTACAAACGGGTTAGCCCTACTTGATGGCGACTCCTACACGGACGATAGGTGGACTGGCGTAGTTTACGCCGTGACCGCCAGCGGCGAGACCGCTTACGTGCGGTTCTGGGAGCGCGACTAGGATGAAAATATTACTTAGTATCTTAATGGTGAGTCTCATGGCTGTACCTTCCTATGCGGGATGTATAGACGAGGTTGTCTCCTTAGAGAGAGAGCTGGTTGCTACCAAGCAGTACGTAGGGGAGATGTCCCTCGTAATGAATGCAGTAGGCGCAGCAGCTTGGGCCAGACGAGCAGACGGCACCTTATGCCGCGACATCCCACCCGAAGCGGCCTGTCGCAGCGACATGGGTGACTTCCGTTTCCTCCTTGCTTACTACACCCAGATGACAAAACTTCGTGATGCAGTGACTACTGCCTGTGTGGGTGAGCCGAACGCTAACGTGCGCCTCTTCAGGGACGCCATACTTAATAGCTTAGACATAAATATCGCTAAACTACACGCGATGGAAGACCAACGCAACTAATCAAGATTAAGTAGGAGGGTATAAAGATGCGTAAATCACTACTCCTCGCAGCCACGGTGTTAGTAGTCGTAGGCTCCTTTCTGTCCTCGGACGCGCTCCGAGCGCGCATCTCTTCGCGTGGCCTCAAGATATTCAGTAACGCTGCATACCAAGGTAAGGCTACCACACTCAACTTTGATGCTAATTACAGCGTAGACTGTGAAGCAGAGAAGAAGACCTGTCAAGTGGCGCTGGACAACGACGCGTACATAGTAGGCGAGACCGTTCCCTATCTAGCCACAGACCTCCCCATAACAGGCACCGCGTGGAGTCCCGGCATCGACATCATCCAACTGCTTGACGCACCAGACAGTGCCAATGACCCAGTAAGTAAATCCTACGTTGATGCCTTTGACACCAACGTCCCTCCTCTCCGCAGGCAGGTAGTACTGTTCGCCAACGTCGATGTCATGTCAGGTGATGGAGTATCTCGGGTTTTTACCTATTCCGCAAGCGATACCTTTGGCCCCATAATGAGCACTAGCGTTGGGTTCGACGGTACGTGTCACACCTTCTATGCCCACATAGAAGGTGTCACAGGCGAAGCGGACGAACAGGTATCCATCCAATTCCGGTTGAACGCACAGACCTCAGACTACGTATTCTCCTGTTACATACAGACGGATACCGATGTTACCTGTACCAACTTAACCGACAACAGCACTTGCACGGCAGCCAACACACCAGACCACTGCTGCTCCGGCTTAGGAACAGGAGTGTGTGGCACGCTGGCGGTAGCCGCTACTGACACGTTCTACTTTGGCTTCCAGTGTGATGACCTAGTTGGCACCCCCTGTCCACTGAACGGTTCTGACCCCACTGTAAGTGCAACCCTAGCCTGCACGGAGGATTTCTAATGAAGCAGCTAGGAAGAGTACTGGCACTATCCTTAGTAGCCTTCTCTATCTCCTACGTCTCAAACGCTGGGCGTGTCGCTACTAGACACGTCTCTGTCCAGAAAGAGGGCGTGACAGTAGGCAGAGCACGCGTCCTCAACTTGAGTACAGGCTTTACAACCACCTGTGTTGGAGGAGGTAACCCTGAATGTGATATATCCCAAGACGCTAACGTGTACGTAGAAGGCGAGACGACACCAGCTACCGCCGCTGACCTTCCTACGTCAGGCTCGTGGACAGTTGACCAAAACAACATACAAATTACGGCTGACCCAGATAGTGCTAATGATGTAGTTCGTGCGGGCTACAATCGACAACACCGAAAGAAGATGTTACGATTCTCGACAAACAACCTATCCCTAGCAGACGGCACTCTTCAGTATTGTAGTATGGCTAGATGCTCCACACTTAGTCCTATCACACGCACTTCGCTCGGGGGGGTAGGGTCGGGTCTGAGCCTGTATTGCGATGAGATAAACGTGGAAGTGACAGGCAACCCGGTTGAGGCAGGTAATAACGCAGACGTCACTGTGGGCTTGTGGCGTAATGCATCCTTCACTACGGGCTGCGCGTGTACTCTTTTGATTAAAAGTACCACAGGGGCGAGTACATACGCGTGTACCGATACTTGCACTTACTCCTTTAACGAGTCTGACGACTGGGTTTTTAAGGTACAATGTGATGGAGCAGGCTGCCCTATATCGGCAGGCTTCGGCGTCAACGTCTCAGGCGCAGCACGCTGCTTCGTAGATGATGGGTACAACTGATGGACAGGTTTTATTTCATAATAGCACTGCTGGCTTTCACAGGTTCTCTGTTTCTGGGTGACAACCTGAAGGCACAGCGCGTACCTCTTCGAGGGGTTGCCATACAAGACAACTCCGTATTGAAGGGTAGCGCGACTACCCTCGACTTCGCAAGTGACTTCACGGTGGTCTGCAACTCAGGAGGCCAAGAGTGTGACATCGCACCCCTGTCCACTGTGTATATGGTTGGAGAACTAACACCTGACACCACAGCGGAGCTACCCACCACTGGAGTATGGGAGATAAATCAAGACACCCTACAGATTAGTGCTGACCCAGATAGCAACAACGACATAGCGCGCAAGTCATACGCAGACAACGCACAGAGAATGTGGCTAATGGCCAGCTTGTCTCACGACACCACACTGACTAACGGCACCCACCGCTACTACAATCAGAATGGTGGTTGGGCGTCTAACAATGAGGCAGAGATAGTAACGGCTACCGCCTTTACCTGCGACCATCTCTGGGTAGACACGATTGGACTTGGCACACCTAACACTGACGAGACTATGGAGATATGGCTGCTGAAGAATGATGTCGCCACCGACTTGACTTGTACCATAGACACGAGCGCTGAGGTAGACTGCGACGACGCAGGCTCAGCATCCTTCGTCCTTGGTGACACCTACTCATTTGAAGCAACCTGCGATGGCACTGACTGTCCCCTGAGTGCTGCATTCGGGCAAAATATGACTATGATAGCGGACTGCTTACTGGATTAGAGAGGATAACATGACGAAAATACTTACAACAATACTAGCTGCCACCCTCTTATGGGGGGCTCCCGTGGTCGCTGCTGACCGCGAGTATGGTGACTTCCCGTTTACTGATGGGTTTGAGTACTGCTTTCTCGCTGAGGAAGCGGGCTTATCTCACTGCGAAACTGACGCTACCGTTCGCTGTACACAACGAGGAGGTAGGTGTATCTCATCTGTTTGTACTGACTCGGTTAACGCCGCGTCGTGTACTACGGATGCTGACTGCCACCATCCAGAGCTAAACTGTAGTGAGGAGGTACCATCAGGCCAAGCCTGCCTCGAACGTAGGAGCGGTAGCACTGCATGGGACGTGCCTATTTATAGCCACATGGCCTCCGGCACTATAACCGCCCAAACCAGTAGCCCAGACGGAACTCCGTTTGCTGGCTTTACCTACCAAGGAGACGGCTTTGACATTTTCACGACCGGCGTTTGCGACATAAGTCCCGGCAATAATCGGACATATAAATGTTTCGTGGACGCCGATTGTGCCGCGAACTCCGACTGCACGGCGTCAGAAACTCCCGCAAAGTGCTGTACCGGCTCAGGAACAGGTACGTGCCTTGGCCCCGGTTACTCGGTTGGCGCTTGTGATGCAGGCACTGACATACCCTACAGCCGAGGCTATCCGGGTAGCTCTTGTGCTATGGCCTTCGTCGCTGACGCTAGTCAGACGGAGTGCTCTACCTCCTCAACTTGTGATGGCACTGCTCCTAATAAGTCATGTTCTAATGACGGAACCTTTTGTAACGACGCGGACGACTGTGACGATTTCTGCACTATTGACGCGGATTGTGCTGTTGCATGCAGTGGAACAGCCAACGGAGGGGACGCCTACATAGCCCGTGTAGTGGAGGAACGTTCTGCTGTCGTTCACGCAGCTATCGCTATGGATTCTCTTGTGACTAACAACGTTACTACCCTTGGACTGAGAAAGCCATTCATGGGTTTCATGGACTCCAATTACGAGAATCAGTGCCACCTACAGGCCGAATTCGTTTCGTGCGACATCTATGACGTTGGTAAGAAAGAGTGTACCACAGCACAGTGGAACTACAACGTTTCGCTTTATTACAAAGAGGACAAGTTCAGGTGTGACGCAGGTAGTCGTAACCCCGACACAGCCTGCGAACCCGACGCGAACAACCATGACGACGACAACTGCGCGGCGACTACTGCTGGCGAGGCTCTATGTTCCTCGGGTGCTATAGCTGTTGGGCAGGTTGACGCTGGTACGTTCGTTAACATGGCTATCGAGGAAGACCACGGAACCTGCGACGTTACACCCGCTTCTACTAACTGTGGAAACACAGAAGCGGGTAAGTGCGACAACGACGTCACTCAGACATGTGCCTCAAACTCTGACTGTGGTCTATGCTCAACTGACAATAGTTGGTGCGCAAACGCCAACGACTGTCCACAAGGGTTGCTTATTTGCGGCGCGTGGCTAGACGGGGTTGATATAGGTCATTCTACCTTTCTCGCGGGAGCCTGTACCGAAGACGGCTGGGCCTGCGGAGACAACGACGACTGTCAGTATATGGGAACGTGTGACGCCAGTGTGTGCACTAACACAGGTGATGCTTGCTCTGTAGACGGCGACTGCGAGTGGGACGGAAGGTGTAGTAGTTGGACGCTCAACCCTACGTGTCTCGTGCTGGCAGGCGACGACAAGTGTAGCAACAACGGGTCTACCACATGCACGACCGACGACGACTGCGACCTTGATTACCCATTCGACGAATCAGCTCAACGCTGTCGTACCTCGGCTGACTGTTCAGGCAGCGACACGTGCGACGTACAGACGTGTGACACCACGAGTGTGAAGCAACTAGAAGAGACATGGCTTGGTTTTAAGGGGCAAATTACTAACTACGCGTCTATCCCTCCTAGTCAACGAGGTACTGGTGGTTACTTCGGTATGGTTGCTGATGACTGGATTGGAGTCAAAGGCCCCAACGAAACATCCGCCATTCGTGCCCGCGTAATAACGTGGTTCCCACAGGAAGAGTTCTTAAACACAGGAAGCGAACAGAATTGGAACCCCAACAGTTGTGCTGGAACCGACCACTGGGAGTGTGTTAGTGACTGGTCATTCGAGTCTGCGACTACCGGAGGTAGTACTGTTGATGACAACCTAGGGGGCAACGCCAATAACGAACAAAGCGCGTGGGAGATGGGAGTTGACTGTATTAACGACAAATGTTCCGTGTCTGGCTTAGTATCTGACATTCACGACACAGCTAACGCATGCTCTCCTACATATAGTTGTTCTGCCGGATTTTGTACACAAACAGGTGCAACCTCAGTAGCCTGCACACAGAACGAAGACTGTAACGGCGCTGAGTGTCCGCTTGTCGAGTTGTGGTCTACCGACTGTGATGTAGACAACAACCAGTGTACTGCTGCTAACGTCCCCGCTGCCTGCTGTACTGGCAGCGGCACTGGAACTTGCACCGGCACGTTTGAGTGTAACGAAGGACATTGTAGTGTTGACCGAAACACAACCTGCACTGTTGATGCCAACTGTTCCTCGTTATCACCCTCGGGACAGGTCTGTGTCTTGACCGTATGTACCCAAGATGCAGACTGCGCGGAAACCATCCACATAAACACACCCCTCACTACAACCAGTCTGATGTCTGACTCGACAGAGGGCTGCACAGGAAGCCAAGACCCAGCCGATAACACCGGAGGCACCAAGGGCGTTGTACCCTACTTGTTTGACGCAGATGGTGGAGCTACCGCAGAAGATTGTAGCGCCGGTACACTGTGCAGTATTGGCACTGACACTATTGTTGTAGGAACCAACGTCTGTAGCGACTACGCGGCTGATGGAGAGGCCAGCTTTATCAACGACTGGAACGACCTCGACTGGACTCTCGCTAAACTGAATGACGGTATTGGGATAGGCATACAGTACCAGAATGTCCCCGGCGCTAATAAGATTATTAGGATGGCCAGTAACATGGTTTCCGTACCTGTTAGTCTGCCCCTGAACGCTTGTAACCCTTCGTTGCCTGACGTCAACGGTGATGGCCGGATAACCATGTGTGTCACAGGCGATTCGACTTACGCTAGCTCAGAGTTTGAGAGCCAAGTAACCTCTAAGATATGTAACCCCGACGACGTACTGTTTGCCGCAGCAGGGTCGATTAAGGCTGCTGACGTTACCAAGAACATTACGTATATTATGAATGGCTCCGGTGGAACTGACGTTGACCCTCTACTAAAAGCTGACGCCCTCCGTGGTTCGGTATGCGATGCCACTGCGGGTACTTGTAGCGGCTGCGACTACACAGTAGTAGGCATTGGAATTAACTCCATTCGGTCTAGTATTCGAGGAATAACAGTTTCGCAGGGTTACTGTCACAACCCCGGAGCAACAGACTCGGGAGATGGCTGTACGTGTCCCTCCTCGTCGGCAGCAGTCAGCACAGCAGATAAGCTAGGCTACTGCACCCAGATACCATCAGGCCAGACGTACAAAACTGGCTTCGCTTTTAAGACTGCCTGTAACACAGGAGAATGCACAACCGCTCAATCAGGATTTGCAGGACTGGCATATGAACAGGGCATACCCTTCTGTTTCCCCGGTCGGAGCAAGTGTACGGCTGGTGTATGCGAAGAACCACGTGCGATTACCTACTGGGGCAACTTCTCCGAGACTTGTAACGTAACCAACGCCCCTAACGTGTGTGGCGGAGACATGACTACTGCATGCACCAGTGACGCCGACTGCTACAGAAACAGCGACTGTGACGGTACGGCTAGTGACTTTAGCTGCTGTACTGGTCTAGGCACCGGTACTTGCACAGGGGGTGCCAGCGCCCCCGGTGGAGGTTGTGGCTCTGCGGACTGTGATGCATTCTTTGACTGGTGCGTTCCCGCCTGTGACAACTCCCCTAGTTGTGGTGGCCTGTGTTTCGACGGAGGCACCCAGAGCCAATCCAGCGTGATATCCTCTCACATACAGATGATTGATGAAGCAGACCACCGCAACCTTTTCCCCTACTGCGTGAATGACACAGACTGCTCCAACAACGTCTGCACCGACTTTCCTGACATAGCCTGTGACGTCACCGGAGACTGCCCTAACAACTCTGCTTGTGGTGGTACTAAGATTGGTGGCACATGTGTCGCTAACCAGTGCACGGGTAACGACACGGAACTAATTTTCATGGCACAACCCGCCGGTAACGCCGTCTACAACGAGAACAAAGATGACGGGCAGCAGCCCGCCGGAGACAGTGGTTGTTGGTTCGGTTCTTTTGACGAGCTTGACAGTCAAGCAAATGCCATCATCCAATTAGCAAAGGACAGAGGCGTACACTGGATTGACCACAACGGGTACGCCCACGAGAACTGCCCCAAGCACCAGAGAGGACGCTGCACCTCAGATGGCATCCACTATGACACCGAAGGCTCAGTCATCGCTGCCGAGGTGCTGAGAAACTGCATGGCGAATACATCAGGCACGTCGGGTACTTATTACGACTGTGACTTCACGCAGTAGGTAATTTAGCGTATGAGCTTGCTTCTCCTCTTTAACGGACTAAAAGCAGCAGTTGTGGTAGCGAGCATTAAGCTCGTTATTAAAGACTCTCGCTTTGACGTTCTCAACGCCAAGCTCATCATACAGGACGTACTGGCGTCTATCGTCAACTCTAAGCTCGTCATCGAGGACGATAACGTAACCCTAGTTGACCTCCGGCTCGCTGTGCAGGATAATCTGACAGCTATCCTAGGTGGCAAGGTGGTAGTCTCAGACGCCCTCCAGCCTATCGTTGACGCTAAGCTCCGGCTTAAGGACGAGCTAACTGCCGTCCTAGACTCCAAGCTAATCACGACAGACGACTCCACAACGGTAGCTGACCTCAAGCTCATTCTACAAGACAACCTGTCCCCTCTTCTGGACGCCAAGCTCATTACGAAGGACGAACTAACCTCCATCCTCGACAACAAGATAGTCCTGAAAGACGAGGTCAACAACTTACTCGACGCCAAGCTCATCACGCAGGACAACATAATCAACGTCCTCAACGGCTTGGTAAAGGTGCAAGACTCGTTGGTGCCTACCCCTGACGCTAAGCTAATCGTCGCAGACGCCATCAGCACCATCGTTGACACCCAGATACAGGTCGCCGACACTTACAACCCTGCCGCTGACGCTAAGCTGATTGTCCAAGACACAATCCTCAATACTGCGGATGTCAAGGTAATCCTCAAAGACGCGCTGACCACCCTTGTCAACCAGAAGCTCATCATCACGGACGACGCAACCAACGTACTAGACTCAAAGCTCATCGTACAGGAGAACCTCGTTAGCCTCGCCGACCTGACAGTGATAATCAAGGACACCCTCGACTCCGTCACTGACTTTAAGATGATAGTGCAGGACGCCCTCACAGCGACAGCCGACATGAAGGCTATTGTGACGGACGACTCCAACACTGTCCTCGACCTTAAACTGGCCGTGCAGGAATTCCTCAGCACCATAGTTGACGCAAAACTCATCGTACAGGACGACCTCACAACAGTAGCTGACCTCAAGCTCATTGTGCAGGATAGCCTGACCTCGATTGTTGACGGCACGATGACCATCCAAGACGCTGCTAGTAAC
>Ga0114934_10000317_pt1 | contig 30292 bp, 23 predicted proteins | sample 4SBtaG_2_FD_99695 | JGI IMG/M metagenome (GOLD analysis project Ga0114934, IMG submission 99695) | Deep subsurface microbial communities from Kolumbo volcano to uncover new lineages of life (NeLLi) - 4SBTROV10_white metaG | ecosystem: Environmental > Aquatic > Marine > Volcanic ...
CTCATTAGCCACCAATTGGTATAGCGCAAAACAATTACAAGTACGCCAATCTTTTGGTGCTTCAAGAGTGGTGCTATCGGTTTGAATACTCATAATTTGTTTCCGTAATTTTTTATCGGGTAAAAATAAATTAATGATATTATTTTTACTCTTACTCATTTTATCGCCATCGGTTCCAGGAACATACATGGTATCTTTTTGTACATCAGCTTCAGGGATTACAAAAACTTCTCCCATTTGTGCATGAAAACGTGTTGCTGCGTTGCGTGTCATTTCAATATGCTGTAATTGGTCTTTGCCAACGGGAATAACATCAGCATCATATAATAAAATGTCGGCAGCCATTAGCATGGGATAGGTAAATAAACCTGCATTTACATCTTCAAGCCTATCGGCTTTGTCCTTAAAGCTATGCGCAAGTGTTAAACGTTGGTACGGAAAAAAACAGCTTAAATACCAAGACAACTCTGTAACTTGGGGAACATCACTTTGTCGGTAAAAAACAGTGTCTTCAATACTTAACCCAAAGGCCAACCAAGCAGCAGCAGTAGAATAGGTGTTTTGTTTTAATAATTCAGCGTCTTTAATTTGGGTAAGGGAATGCATATCTGCGATAAACAAAAACGATTCATTATTGGGATTGCTACTCATTTGAATAGCAGGAATAATTGCTCCCAAAAGATTTCCTAAATGCGGTGTTCCTGTACTTTGTACTCCGGTTAATATTCTTGCCATGCTTATTTTAGGTTAAACGTAATACAAAGGTAATTTTTTTGATAGAATAGCTCAATTTATTTATTTAGTTTTGACAACAATGAAGTTTTTAAAATATCCGTTCTGGATTTTATACCGTATTTGGTTTTATGTACTAGTTGCATTACCAATTATTATTCTATTCCCCATTTTAATAATTTCTATATTAAAAGAAGAATGGTATCCTTTCTTTTTTAGGATAGCACGTATTTGGTCAAAATTTATTTTAATAGGGATGGGTTTTAAGTGGAAAATTACTAAAGAACAAGACCTAGAAAAGAATAAAAGCTATATGTTTATAGCAAACCACACCTCTATGGCAGATATCATGTTAATGTTATTAGCTGTAAAAAAACCTTTTGTATTTGTTGGTAAAAAAGAGCTGGCAAAAATTCCATTATTCGGATTTTTCTATAAGCGAACTAGTATTTTAGTAGATAGAAGTAACGTTAAAAGCAGACAAGCTGTTTTTTTAAGAGCGCAAAGACGCTTAAAGCAAGGAATGAGTATTTGTATTTTTCCAGAAGGAGGAGTTCCTGATGATAATGTAATATTAGATAAGTTTAAGGATGGCGCTTTTAGAATGGCAATTAACCATCAAATACCAATTGTGCCAATAACTTTTGTAGATAATAAAAAAAGACTATCATATGTTTTTTTTAGTGGTGGTCCAGGTGTTATGCGTGTGATTCAGCATCAATTTATTGAAACTAAAGGATTAACAGTTGAGGCTACAAAAAGCTTAAACAATCAAGCTAGAGAAATTATTTTGAGAACTTTAAAGAAGTATTCATAAAAAGAAAAAAAGCTGTTCTAGGCACAGAACAGCTTTTTTGTTATTACTGTATCTTCTAAGCAGAAGAACAATAACCAATCTAACCAACTAAAAAATCTAAAATTTAAACTTAAGTCCTGTATAAATACCAATAAAGAAAGGTTTAAAATTACCCGAAGTGTTATTGAATGTATTTATTTGATATTTAAACACAGGTTCAAGATTTAAATTAATCTTTTGCGATACTTTATAGTCCAATCCTAAGCCAAAGTTGGCACTATAACTAGTACCATTAACATTTGTTGCTTTTCCTAATAAAGTACTTTTCCCGTCTTGTACAGAATAAATTTCGTTATCGCTTAAAAATAATGCACTAACACCACCAATAAGGTTAACACCAAGTTTTTTATTGGAAATGTTATACTGTAGTTCTAAAGGGATTTCTAAAAAGCCTAATTTTTGATCGATAGATGCATTAATTCGATCCGAAATAACACCAGGAACCTGAGCAAAATTGAACTCACTTACACTAATAAAAGAAACATCTTGTGATTGTTCGTTAAACGCTATATTTCTTAATAGAGGATTGTCAGGAACAGTTTGTATGTTATTGTAAACCACAACGTCATTTGTGCTATAGCCTAATGTAACTTTGTTAATTCCAGCACGTACACTTAACCTGTTATTAATTGCATAACTTGTAGAGACACCATAGCTTACATTAACATCTCCAGTTTTTGAGTTATTATTAAATTGACTGTGAATAGATGATCCACTACCTAAGGTGTTAAAATAAACAGGGGCAAAAGAAGGGGAAACACTCCATCTGTCTATTTTTTCTTTATCCTTTTCATCTTCATCATCCTCTACATTAGCAGCGACTTCTTCTGTTAAGGATAGTGGTTTTTCTTCCTCTTTTATTTTTGAGCTTACCACCTCTTCGATTGCTTCTTTATTAGAATTAGCAAGGGCAGTGTTTTCAACAGATTTTGGCAACTCATTTATGGTAGAATCAATATATTTTTTATCTATAGCATTTTTAGGGTTTTCTTTAGATTCTGTTTTGTTTTGAAAACTATTAGATTTAGTTAAATTCTCAGCCACATCATTAACGTTATTATCCTTTAACAAATCATTAAAATCTTTAGAACTCACACCTTTTTTTATAAGATTCGATTTGTTATTAGAAACTACACTTGAAGGGGAGTTATGATATTTCTTAAGGGGAGTGTTTGAATTCTCAATGTTTGATTTGATTTTGATATCAGAATCTGAGACACTTTTTTCTTTGGAATCATTATCAACAACATTTATAGGGTTTGAGGTGTCTTCAATTATAGGGTTAGAGGCGTCTTCAATGACTTCTGTTTTGTCTGGGTTTGAATTGTTTTGAATGGTTGTATTAGAATCGGTATTAACAACATTGTTTTCAGGAATGTCACTATCACTATTGGTGTCTAAAAAAGAGTTCCCAATGGCAATCAAAAGCACTATACTTGCTGCAACGCCAACAATTTTCTGCCAAAGGGGAATGCCTTTCCTTTGTTTTTGACTAGAATGTAACTCTGAACTAATATTTTCCCAAACAGAAGCTTTAGGAGTTACCTCAAAATCTTTAAGTTTCTCCTGAAATAGTCTATCTATTTTTTTTTTATCACTCATTATAATGTTTGCGAATTTAAGTTCGCTTTATAAATTTCAACTTTATTTTTTAAAATCATTCTTGCTCTTGCAAGATTTGATTTTGTTGTTCCAGTAGCAATGCCAAGCATTTCCCCTATTTCTTTATGCGAATAACCATCTAATACATAAAGGTTAAAAACCAACCTATATCTATCGGGTAATTCTTGTATTGAATTAAGCAAAAAATCAATATCAATAGTGTCATTTTCCACTTCTATCGATACATCTTCAATATGCTCTTCATTCACTATGTCAAAAACGCCTTTACTTCTATAGCGTTGTAAAGCTGTATTAACAACAATCCGTTTTAACCAGCCTTCAAATGACCCTTTACTTTCATATTGCGATATTTTTTTAAAAATAGTCACAAAAGCATCGTGCAGATTGTCTTCAGCTTCTGCATAATTTCTTGAATACTTTAAGCAAAGGGCAAATAATTTGCTCGAAAAGAGCTTATATAGGTCACTCTGTGCTTTAGTATCATTTTTTTTACATTTTTGTATGAGTTGATCTAAACTCAATTATCCAAAGTGTTAATTAAAATTTAATTCACAATAGGTACTTCAACAAACGTATAGACGTCCTCCCCATTTTCATCCTTTCCCTTCCAGAATTTAAACACATAGCTGCCTGAATTATTAGAACAAAAGAATGTAAAGGAGCGCTCTTCTAATTCATCAGTTAAAGGTTGACAAACCACATTATTAACTTCATTTAAGACGGTATTTATAACAGCTATAGTGCGAAAATTTCCTTCAGATAAATAATATAAATCATTAAATATATGGCATGTTGAAGGTTTAAAATAGGTGTAATTGATAGTATATGACTCTTGGTAACGCATTTCACTTGGTAAGGTTACACTTTCTATAGGCAGGATTTCAAAAAAGAATTCTTCCTCTGTTGAATTATCAAGACTACAAGATAAAACAGAAGTGATTATAATACCTAAAAGCAATACTTTTTTCATTTTAATTAATAGTTTAGATATAAACAATGTTACTAGATAGATGCGAAAAGTACAAAAAGGTTGCGTAAAGAATATAAAAAACCTGTTTTTGGGAGCTTTAAATGATTATTTTTTATCGTTAATGATAGACATGATTTTTTCTTCAAGTTCATCCATTAATTCTGGATTATCTTTTATCATGGTTTTAACAGCATCTCTACCCTGTCCTAACTTAGTATCTTGGTAGCTAAACCAAGAGCCACTTTTCTTTATGATTTCATTTTCAACAGCAATGTCTAAAATTTCACCAACTTTAGAGATGCCTTCGCCATACATAATGTCAAACTCTGCCATTCTAAAAGGGGGCGCAACCTTATTCTTCACTACCTTAACACGTGTTTTATTTCCTAAAACGGCACCGTTACTATCTTTAATTTGTGTAGAACGACGAATATCTAAACGTACTGAAGCATAAAATTTAAGTGCATTACCACCGGTAGTTGTCTCTGGATTGCCAAACATCACACCGATTTTTTCACGTAACTGGTTTATAAAAATCATAGTACAATTCGTTTTGCTAATGGCAGCAGTAAGTTTTCGTAAGGCTTGTGACATTAATCTCGCATGCAATCCCATTTTAGAATCCCCCATTTCACCTTCAATTTCACTTTTAGGCGTTAATGCAGCAACCGAATCGATTACAATAATATCTATTGCGCCGGAACGCACTAAATTTTCAGCTATTTCTAATGCTTGTTCACCATAATCCGGTTGAGAAATAATTAAATTATCGATATCAATACCTAACTTTTCTCCATAAAAACGATCAAATGCGTGTTCTGCGTCAATAAAGGCAGCAATACCTCCTGCCTTTTGAGCTTCAGCAATAGCATGTAATGTTAGTGTTGTCTTCCCTGAAGATTCTGGACCATATATTTCTATCACACGCCCTCTTGGATAGCCACCTACACCTAATGCTAAATCTAAACCAAGAGATCCTGAAGAAATAGCTTCTATATTTTCTATAGCGGCATCGCTCATTTTCATAACAGTCCCTTTACCGTATGCTTTATCTAGTTTATCTAATGTAAGTTTTAATGCTTTTAATTTTGCTTCTTTTTCGTTACTCATTTCTATATATTTTGATTCTATATATGCTAAAATAATACATCTTTTAGACAATACAATTTAATGACGCAACCTTTTTATACTTTTTGCATCTACATTATATAATTGGGAAAGTTTTGCTATGAAATAATATTTAGAAACTTTAACAACACTGATAAAACGCTTTGACAAAATCAAAGCGTTTTTTTATTGGAAAACAAAAAGATAAGAATAGTTGAAAAGCGTTACCTTTGCAAAAATTTAATTAGTTAGATATGCAACATATAGAATTAATGGCACCCGCTGGAAATTTCGAATCGCTTCAAGCTGCTTTAGATAATGGAGCAGATTCAGTATATTTTGGCGTAGAGCAATTGAATATGCGAGCAAGAGCCTCTATTAATTTTACTTTAGATGATTTAGGCGAAATATCTAAACGATGCGAAGCTAAAAACGTTCGCACATACCTAACCCTTAATACAATTATCTACGATCACGATTTATCTATAGTTAAAACTTTACTTAAGAAAGCCAAAGAGGCAAATATTACAGCTGTTATTGCAATGGATCAGGCGGTTATTGCATCTGCTAAAGAAATAGGAATGGAAATTCATGTTTCAACTCAAATTAATATTACAAATATTGAGACCGTTAAGTTTTACGCGATGTTTGCTGATACAATGGTATTAAGCAGGGAATTGAGTTTACGGCAGGTAAAAAAAATAATAGAGCATATTGAAAAAGAGCAAATAAAAGGACCCTCAGGAAATCTTGTTGAGATTGAGATTTTTGGACATGGTGCCTTATGTATGGCTGTTTCCGGTAAATGTTATATGAGCTTACATTCGTACAACTCATCAGCAAACAGAGGGGCTTGCAAGCAAAATTGCAGAAAAAAATATACCGTTATAGATCAAGAAACTGGTTTTGAAATGGAGTTAGATAATGAATACATTATGTCTCCAAAGGATTTGTGTACTATTGATTTTTTAGATCAAGTAGCAGATGCTGGGATAAAAGTTTTAAAGATTGAAGGACGCGGTAGAGCACCAGAATATGTGGCCAAAGTTATTAAATGTTATCGTGAGGCTATTGATAGTGTTGCTAATGGTACTTATAATAAAGATGAGGTGGTGTCTTGGATGTTAGAATTAGAAAAAGTGTATAATCGCGGGTTTTGGAATGGCTATTATTTAGGACAAAAGTTGGGAGAATGGAGTAAAGGTTCAGGGTCTCATGCGACACAAAAGAAAGTATATCTTGGTAAAGGCATGCACTTTTTCCCAAAAGCAAAAATTGGTGAATTTAAAATAGAAGCTTACGATATTTCAATTGGAGACAACGTTTTAATTACGGGACCAACTACAGGTGCTCAAGAATTTGAAATTAAAGAAATGTTAGTTAATGATGAGCATAAAAATACAGGAACAAAAGGAGATTCAATAACTATTCCTTTAGATTTCAGAATTAGACCTTCTGATAAATTATATAAAATTATTGAGAACAAAGTAGAAGCCTAATGATAATAATTACCTTACAACGCAAAAAGTGTATAGGCTGTAATTATTGTGTAGAATTAGCACCAAGGCAATTTCAAATGTCAAAAAAAGACGGTAAAGCAGTACTGCTTCACGCTAACGAAAAGAAAGGGTTTTTCACCATTAAATCAAAAGATGAATTAATTTTTGAAAACTGTGAAAAAGCATCAAAATCCTGCCCAGTAAAGATAATAGACGTTAAGATAGTTTAAATAATTTCTTCATTTTTTAAAGTCAGTATAATAATCTTATCTTTACAATCTAAAGCAATTCACTTTGCTTTTAATAATTATAATTCCCATTGAAGAGGGAATGTTTAAGTATTAACTATTTATTAATCGTCTTCTAAAGCTAGCAACTTTAGAATCTATATATATCTACAAAATGGCTTGTAACAGTTGTTCAACTGGTAAAGACGGTCAACCAAAAGGGTGCAAAAATAATGGCACTTGCGGAACAGATAGCTGTAACAAGCTCACTGTTTTTGATTGGCTTTCTAATATGTCGCTCCCCAATGGAGAACAACCCTTTAATTGGGTTGAAGTTCGTTTTAAAAACGGAAGAAAAAACTACTATAAAAACACAGAAAATCTTTCACTTAGCATTAGCGATATTGTTGCTACACAAGCACAATCGGGTCATGATGTTGGAATGGTTACGCTTACAGGAGAACTTGTAAGAGTACAAATGAAAAGAAAAAAGGTAGACGAAAATGCCGAAGAGATTCTTAAAATATATAGAAAAGCATCTCAAAAAGATATTGATATTTGGTCTTCTGCTCGTGATAAAGAAGAAGCAATGAAAGTAAAGGCACGCCAATTTGCAATAGATCTTAAATTGCAAATGAAAATTTCAGATATCGAATATCAAGGTGATGCCAGCAAAGCAACATTTTATTACACAGCCGAAGAACGTGTAGATTTTAGAGAACTTATTAAAGTATTTGCAAAAGAGTTTCGCACAAGAATTGAGATGAAGCAAGTAGGTTTTCGTCAGGAAGCAGCTAGACTTGGAGGCATCGGATCTTGTGGTAGAGAATTGTGTTGTTCTACATGGCTTACCGATTTTCGTTCAGTAAGTACATCAGCAGCACGATACCAGCAATTATCATTAAACCCACAAAAGCTATCTGGACAGTGTGGAAAACTTAAATGCTGCTTAAATTATGAGCTAGATACGTATCTGGATGCATTAAAAGAATTTCCTAAAACAGATATTAAGCTTCAAACAGAAAAAGGTGCTGCAGTATGTCAAAAAACGGATATTTTTAAAGGATATATGTGGTATGCTTATGAAGGCGAATGGATGAATTGGCATAAACTAACCACAGCTCAAGCTAACGAAATAATAGTTCTAAATACCAAAAAGAAAAAAGCCATAAGCCTTGAAGATTATGCCGAAGATCTTTTTGAAGACACTAAAACTGATTTTGAAAACGTTGTTGGTCAAGATAGTTTAACACGATTTGATAGTCCAAAACGCAAAAAGAAACGTAGAAATAATAGAAACAGGAACAGAAATAAAAAGAAATCACACAATAATGCAAAATAAATTCAGCTGGTTTTTCATTTCTCTTTTATTAGGGGTTACATCTTGTGATTCAAAACGTGTGTTCGACGAGTATAAATCGGTTCCAAATCAATGGCATAAAGATTCTATAATAGAATTTAATATAACACCTCCAGATTCAATTACACCATATAATTTGTTTGTTAATATTAGAAATACTAACGATTACAAGTACAGTAATCTGTTTTTAATTGTTGAAATGAATTTTCCTAATGGTAAAGTTGTTAATGACACTTTAGAGTATTTAATGACGAAACCTAATGGAGCATTTTTAGGCACAGGATTTTCTGATGTAAAAGAGAATAAATTATGGTATAAAGAAGACGTAATTTTTTCAGAAACAGGAGAATATAAATTTAAAATACAACATGCTATGCGTGAAAATGGAAATATTAAAGGTGTTGAAGACCTTGAAGGCATCACAGATGTAGGGTTTAGAATAGAACAAACTCAAAGCATAAATTAAACTATGGCTACAACAAAAAAGACAAATAAAATATCTAATTTTTCAAAGTATGTACGTTGGTTTTGGCTATTGTTTTTTGCGGGCATTTTGGCTATTGTTTTAGTGTTTAAACTAGCCGCTTGGGGTGTTTTTGGAGAAATGCCTGATCATACACAATTAGAAAATCCAAGAACAAACCTTGCTAGTGAAATTATTTCTTCTGACGGAAAAACCCTTGGGAAATTTTATTTTAAGGACAATAGAACACCTGTAGATTATAAGGAATTGCCACAACACCTTGTTGATGCGTTAATTGCTACTGAAGATGTGCGTTTTCATGACCATTCAGGAATTGATGCACGTGGCACTTTGAGAGCGTTTGCTTTTTTAGGCAAAAAAGGAGGGGCAAGTACTATATCTCAACAATTAGCTAGGCAGTTATTCGTAGGGGTAAGGTCTAAAAACAAATTAGAAACTGCGACTCAAAAAATAAAAGAATGGGTAATAGCCACACGTTTAGAACGCCAATATACCAAGGAGGAAATTATAGCCCAGTATTTTAATATTTACGATTTTGGTAATAACGCTGATGGCATACGTAGTGCAGCAAGTATATATTTTGACAAAGAACCACGTGAGTTAGATATAAAGGAATCTGCCATGTTGGTAGGAATGTTTAAAAACTCATCGTTGTACAACCCACGACCAGATAGAAACCCTGAAGGCACAAAAAACAGAAGAAACGTGGTGCTAAGCCAAATGCAGCGTTATGGCTATATTACGGAAACTGTAAAAGACTCGCTTCAAAAATTAGATTTAGGGCTGCGTTACACACCGCAATCACATCGCCATGGAATAGCCACATACTTTAGAGCCTATTTACAAGGCATTATGAAGGCTTGGGTAAATGATAAAGCCAATAGAAAGCCTGATGGATCTAAGTATAATATCTATAAAGATGGCTTAAAGATTTACACCACAATCGATTCAAGGATGCAAAAGTATGCTGAAGATGCTGTAAAGAAACATATGCCTAGGTTGCAAGCTGAGTTTTTCCATCAAAACACAAAAAGACGAAACCCAACTGCGCCTTTTTTAGAACTTACCTATGGAGCGATAGATACTATATTGAGACGTTCTATGAGACAATCTGAACGGTGGAGGCACATGAAGTACGATTTAAAAAAGGACGAAGAGGAAATTAAAAAATCATTTTATGAACCTATAAAAATGACTATATTTTCTTGGAAGGGAGATATAGATACAATATTAAAACCTATTGATTCTATGCGGTATTACAAATCGTTTTTACGTACAGGAATGATGTCTATGCAACCACAAACAGGTCATGTAAAGGCTTGGGTTGGTGGTGTAGATTATAAACATTTTCAATATGATATGGTAAAACAAGGGAAACGTCAAATAGGATCTACATTTAAACCCTTTGTGTATGCTACGGCTATTGATCAATTACACTTGTCACCTTGTGATACGTTACCAGATACGCAAATTACAATTCCAGCCTATAAATACGGTAACCCGGAGCCTTGGACTCCAAAAAATTCTGGAGAGAAGTATGGTGGTACAAGAACTTTAAAAAATGCTTTAGCAAATTCCGTAAATACAATTACTGCACGGTTAATTAATGAAGTCGGTCCACAACCAGTGATTGATTTGGCACATAATTTAGGAATTGAGCAAGACATTTTACCAGTACCTTCTATTGCTTTAGGCACACCAGATTTAAGTGTTTATGAAATGGTAGCGGCGTATTCAACCTTTGCAAATAAAGGTGTTTATACCAAACCAGTAATAATGACGAGGATTGAAGATAAAAATGGCACTGTTTTATTTCAATTTACACCTAAAACTAAAGACGTATTGAGTGAAGAAGTAGCCTATGTAACAATTAATTTATTAGAAGGGGTTACTCATGGCGGATCAGGAACTAGGTTAAGACATAACACTGCAGGAGACCAAGCAGTATATAAAGAGATAGTTACAGGTTATCCTTATGAGTTTAATAACCCTATCGCTGGAAAAACAGGAACAACACAAAATCAAAGTGATGGATGGTTTATGGGTATGGTGCCAAATTTGGTGACAGGCGTTTGGGTAGGCGCAGAAGACAGAGCAGTACACTTTAAAACTATTACTTATGGACAAGGAGCCTCCATGGCATTGCCTATTTGGGCATTATATATGAAAAGTTGTTATGCGGATGAAATGTTGAATGTCTCCAAGGAAGAATTTGAGAAGCCCGATAATTTATCAATTGAGCTTGACTGTGAGGTATATCAAGGCACTCAAAAAAAGAATAAAAGGGAAGATGATAATCCTGAAATAGATTTTTAAAAACACAAGCCATTCTTTTTAGAATGGCTTTTTTATTTCGTAATTTTCAGTCATAAAATTTAAGAGAAATGATATGTAAAAAAGCAGCTAATGTTACAGAAGCGTTACAAGGATTACAAGACCATATGACACTCATGTTAGGAGGTTTTGGCCTATGCGGTATTCCGGAAAATACTATTGCAGAGTTGGTGCGAATTGGAGTAAAAGGAATAACTTGTATCTCTAATAATGCAGGGGTTGACGATTTTGGTTTAGGCTTATTACTGCAAAAGCATCAAATAAAAAAAATGGTGTCATCTTATGTTGGAGAAAATGATGAGTTTGAGCGTCAAATGTTAAGCGGAGAGCTAGATGTAGAGTTAATACCTCAAGGGACATTAGCCGAACGTTGCAGAGCAGCACAAGCAGGATTCCCAGCAATTTATACACCGGCAGGATACGGAACCGAAGTTGCAGAAGGTAAAGAAGTACGTGAATTTAATGGTAAAATGCACGTGTTAGAATATGCCTTTAAAGCAGATTTTGCTTTTGTAAAAGCATGGAAAGGGGATGAAGCTGGAAATTTAATATTTAAAGGTACAGCAAGAAACTTTAACCCCAATATGTGTGGTGCTGCAAAAATTACAGTTGCTGAGGTAGAAGAGTTAGTTCCTGCGGGAAGTTTAAACCCTAATCAAATTCATATTCCTGGAATTTTTGTACAACGGATATTCCAAGGAGAAGCCTATGAAAAAAGAATTGAGCAACATACAGTAAGACAAAAAAATTAAAAGGCGTGTCATTCCGGCGAAGGCAGGAGTTCATATAGAATTAAAGTTAAATTAAAAAAATTCCTGCGAAGGCAGGAATGACAAAAACATGTTAGACAAAAACGGAATAGCAAAACGAATTGCCAAAGAAGTAAAAGATGAGTATTATGTAAATCTTGGGATTGGCATTCCAACACTTGTAGCAAATTTTGTAAGAGAAGATATTGATGTAGAATTTCAAAGTGAAAATGGTGTACTTGGAATGGGTCCATTTCCTTTTGAAGGAGAAGAGGAAGCAGATTTAATAAACGCAGGAAAGCAAACTATTACAACCTTACCAGGAGCAAGCTTTTTTGATTCAGCGATGAGTTTTTCAATGATTAGAGGGCAACATGTAGACCTTACTATTTTAGGCGCCATGGAAGTTGCTGAAAATGGCGATATTGCCAATTGGAAGATTCCTGGGAAGATGGTAAAGGGAATGGGAGGTGCTATGGATTTGGTTGCTAGCGCAGAAAATATAATAGTTGCCATGATGCATACCAATAAAAGAGGAGAATCTAAACTCCTTAAAAAATGTTCTTTGCCTTTAACAGGAGTTGGCTGTGTTAAAAAAGTGGTTACAAATTTAGCAGTATTAGAAGTTACTGATAATGGATTTAAACTCTTAGAACGTGCTCCTGGGGTTTCTGTCGATGAGGTTAAAATAGCTACTGATGGGAATTTAATCATAGAAGGGATTATTCCTGAAATGTCCTTATAGCTTCATTGAGCACGATCTTATAATCGATAAATGTTAAAATTTTATGCATTTCATCGATTTTTTATGCTTTTAAGCAGATTATTATAAAAATTAGTTTCATATTAGCAGTCCCCAAATAAACCAAATATTAAAATAGATTTCCAAATCTACCATGAATTTAACTTATGAATGTTGCACCAAATCTACCAGAACCTACGTATAGATTTAAAAAAATATTCAAAAGCGTTCAAAACACAAAGAGGCTCCTTAGGAGCCTTTTGTGTTTAATAAAAAAGTTGTTAATGTTTTAATCACTAAAATAGGCTTTTAACATCTACCTCAGATTTTTTTAATTATAACTTTTTATACAAACTTTTTATTAAAATTTCTTAAAAAGACAAGATTTTTCTTATCTGTATTTATGGTAAAACCGTAATTAAATATGTGTAACTATTTTTTATAAAAAAATAGTTAAAGAAGTGTTAATATTTTATTACTTTCAGGAAATTTTATCAACTATTTTTAATAATTAAATCACTAATATGAAGAAAACATTATTCTTACTCATTGTTTTTATGAGCGTTACTTTTGCTTTTTCTCAAAGCAAATCATTTTGGCAAAAAGAAATGCCAGTAAATAATACTAAAATAAAACCAACAAAAGAAAATTTACCAAAGACACAAACATATAGCTTAAATATCCAAGCTATGAGTGCAGTATTAGAAAATGCACCAATGCGAGGTAAATTTTTTGGAGATTCTAATTTAATAATTGCTTTTCCTAATTCTGAAGGAGTATTAGAACATTTTAGAGTGATGGAAGCACCTGTAATGCATCCAGACCTTATGGCAAAGTATCCTAATATTAAGTCATATGCGGGACAAGGCGTTGAAGACCCAACAGCAAGAATTAGATTTAGTATTTCTCCCTTAGGATTGCAAAGTATGACATTATCAGCAACTAGACCTGCGTCCTTTATAGAGCCTTATACTTATGATGGCAAAGGATATACCGTTTACAAAAGAGCAGATAAAAAAGCAACGTTTAATGATTTTGAATGTTCGATAACAGAAATAGTGAGTAAAAGCATTTCAGGTGATAATTTTAATTTAAGAAATGCTGATGATGCTACATTGCGAACTTATAGATTGGCAATGTCTGCAACTGGAGAATATACGGCTTATCACGGAGGAACTAAAGCTTTAGCGTTAGCTGCTATTAATGCAACTATGACTAGAGTTAATGGTATTTTTGAAACCGATTTTAATGTAACTATGGTATTGATTGCAAATACTGATGCTGTAATTTATACTAATTCTGGATTAGACCCTTACACTAATAGTTTAAACAGCCAATTACAATCTACTTTAAGCAATGTTATTGGTGAAGCTAATTATGATATTGGACATCTAGTACACAATGGATCAAATAATGGAAATGCTGGATGTATAGGATGTGTTTGTGTAAATAATCAAAAAGGAAGTGGTTACACTTCTCATACAGTTCCAGAAGGAGATTTCTTTGATGTTGATTATGTTGCACATGAGATGGGACATCAATTTGGAGGGCGTCATACCTTTACCCATACTAGCGAAGGAGCGGGAATAGCGCAAGTAGAACCCGGAAGTGGTTCTACGATAATGAGTTATGCAGGTATTACAGGAGCAACAGATGTTCAATCTAATGTAGACCCATATTTTCATGCAATTTCTATTCAGCAAATAACAGATTATGTAAAGAGCACGAGTTGCCAAACAAACACAAATACAGGAAATGCAGTTCCAGCAGCAAACGCTGGATTAAATTATACAATTCCAAAAGGAACACCTTTTGTTTTAACAGGTACGGGATCTGACGCTAATACAGGTGATGCATTAACCTATTGTTGGGAACAAATGGATGAGAATAATGCTTCTACAACCTATCCTAGTGTAACAGCAACTACTGGAGTTGCATTTAGAACTTATAATCCTACGATTGATAATAAACGATATTTTCCAAGGCTATCAACAATAAAAACCGGAGCAACATCTTGGCAGTGGGAGGCTGTTCCCAATGTAGCAAGGGCCTTAAATTTCAGGTTTACTGTTAGAGATAATGTTGCTGGAGGTGCTAATAACAATAGTGATGATATGATTGTAACTGTAAATGGAACAGCAGGACCATTTTTAGTGAGTTCTCCAAATACTAATATAACCTGGAATGCTGGAACTACTCAAACAGTTACTTGGGATGTTGCAGGAACTACAGGGAACGGTATAAATACTTCAAACGTTGATATCTTCTTATCTATAGATGGAGGTGATACATATACTATAGCATTAGCTTCCGGAGTTCCTAATGATGGTTCTCAAGATATTGTTGTGCCAAATAATCAAGGGACACAAAATAGAATTATGGTTAAAGGTTCAAATAATATTTTCCTTGATATTTCAAATACAGATTTTACAATAGCTGGACAAGTAGTTTGTAATGCTACAGTTCCAACTGGATTGGCAGCTTCGAGTATTGGACCAAACTCAGCAACTTTAAGTTGGGATGCAGTTTCTGGGGCATCTTTTGACTTACAATATAGACAAGTTGGTGCTGCGACTTGGACAACCGTTTCGGTAAATGGAATATCATCTGTACTTTCAGGATTAAGCTCTTTAACTCAATATGAAGCGCAAGTAAGAAGTAAATGTCCAGACAATTCAACATCAGCTTATAGCAGTTCAATTAACTTTACAACTACAGATGTGCAATTAAATTATTGTACATCAGCAAGCACAAATATTAATGATGAATTTATAGGACGTGTGCAATTAAACACCATTGATAATGCTTCTGGAGGACAATTTTATACAGATTTCACTAATATTTCAACAACTTTAACCAAAGGGAGTCAATACACAATAACAGTAACACCGACTTGGAATGGAACTGTATATAACGAGGGGTACTCGGTTTGGATTGATTATAATAGAGATGGAGACTTTACTGATGCTGGAGAGCAGGTTTGGACACAAGCAAGAACAAAAAACACACCAGTAAGTGGAAACTTTACAATACCATCTGGAGCAGTTCAAAGTGCTACAACAATGAGAGTATCAATGAAGTATAATGGGATTCCAACATCTTGTGAAACCTTTACTTATGGAGAAGTTGAAGACTATACGGTTGTTATACAAAGCTCTAGTCCAGATACTACAGCACCAGTAATTACTTTAGTAGGGTTATCACCAATACACTTAAATGTTGGTGATACTTACACAGAGCAAGGCGCAACAGCTGTTGATAATATAGATGGAGACATTACTGCAAATATTGTAATTGGAGGGGATGTTGTAAATACAAATGTGGCAGGCACTTATGTGGTAACTTATAATGTAAGTGATTCGGCAGGAAATACAGCAACCCAAGTTACAAGAACTGTTAATGTAGTAGCAGATACCGTTGCTCCAATCATTACCTTAGTAGGTGCTTCAACTATTACCTTAAATATAGGAGACACCTATACAGAGCAAGGCGCAACAGCTTCAGATAATATAGATGGAGATATTACAGCAAGTATTGTAATTGCGGGTGATGTTGTAAATACAAATGTAGCAGGCACTTATGTAGTAACATATAATGTAAGCGATGTGGCAGGTAATGCTGCTGCTCAAGTTATAAGAACAATCACCATAAATCCAGACACTACAATACCTGTGATAACCTTATTAGGCGCTTCAACAGTTAATGTAAATATTGGAGGCATATATACTGAACAAGGAGCAACAGCTACAGACAATATCGATGGAGATATTACAGCAAGTATAGTAATTACAGGTTCTGTTAATACGTCGATTGCAGGCACTTATTTAGTAAATTACAATGTAAGTGATGCTGCTGGAAATACAGCAACTCAAGTTACAAGAACAGTTACGATAGATCCAGACACCACAGTCCCAGTAATTATTTTAGTGGGTGCATCTATAATAAACTTAAATGTTGGTGATACTTATACAGAACAAGGCGCAACCGCAACAGATAATATTGACGGAGATATTACGGCAAATATTGTTATAGGAGGCGATGTTGTAAATACAAATATTGCAGGGATTTATGTAATAACTTATAATGTAAGTGATGCTGCAGGAAATACAGCAACCCAAGTTACAAGAACAGTTAATGTAGTAGCTGATACTACAGCACCAGTAATTACTTTGGTAGGAGCTTCAACAATTAATTTAAATGTAGGAGACACTTATACAGAACAAGGGGCAACAGCTACTGACAATATTGATGGTGATATCACAGCAAGTATTGTGATTGGTGGTAGTACAGTAAATACAAATGTAGTAGGTACTTATGTGGTAACGTATAATGTAAGTGATACAGCAGGAAATACAGCAACTCAGGTTATAAGAACAGTTACAGTTACACAGCCTTCAACGGGATGCTCAGGAGGGATAAGTACTTTTCCTTATAGCGAAGGTTTTGAAAACACTTTAGGAGCATGGACACAATCATCAGCTGATGATATTAACTGGACTATAGACGCTAATGGAACTCCATCTAATGGCACAGGGCCTTCTAGTGCTTCACAAGGCAGTTATTACATTTATGTAGAAGCATCTGGAAATGGTACAGGCTATCCTAATAAGCGAGCAATAATTAACTCACCTTGTTTTGATTTAAGTGCATTATCTCAGGCTACATTTAGTTTCAAATACCACATGTATGGATCTACCAATATGGGAACTATAGATTTAGAAATAAGTGAGGACAATGGTGCTACATGGACAAGTATTTGGAGCCAATCTGGTAATAAAGGAAATTCGTGGTTAAGTGCAAGTATTGATCTTTCTGCTTATGTAGGAGGAAGTATTCAATTACGCTTTAACAGGGTTACTGGAAGCACTTGGCAAGCTGATATTGCTATTGATGATATGAGTTTAACAGAAGGAGGCTCAACCCCTAGTTGTAACACAGGAGATGTAACCTTAAGCATAACGCTTGATAATTATCCTGAAGAAACCGGATGGACGCTTAAAAATGTTTCAGGAGTAACCATTGATTCAGCAAATTACAGTACAGCAAATCCAGATGGCTCTACTGTAACCAGAACATTTACAGGTTTAGCAGCTGGAAACTATACATTTACAATTACCGATTCGTATGGAGATGGTATATGCTGTTCTTACGGTAATGGTTCATATACATTAACAGGTTCTTTAGGAACAATAGTTTCTGGTGGTAGTTTTGGATCATCTGAAGCAACTGTTTTTTGTATAGGATCTTTAGCTAAAAAGGGTGTTGATAGTAGAATTGAGAATGATGATTTTACTGAGATAAAACTTTATCCTAATCCTGTTAAAGGTAATTTCCTAAACATTAGAACGAGCTTTTCTAACATAAGTTATGAAGTTTATAACATGTTAGGACAAATGGTTGCTAAAGGAAAGGTAGTTAACAAACAAATAGATGTTAATGCATTAGAATCGGCTGTATATCAAATTAAATTCAATGCAGATAGCAGAAGAATAACTAAACGATTTATTAAAGAATAATTAACGAATTAGTTTGAATAAACAAAAAGTCCAGATTTTAAATTTGGACTTTTTTTATAGGTGTATAACTTCACTATCATGAAGAAGGGTATCACCTCGTAACCTTAAGAAAATTTGAGCAACTGCAATGGTGTCTTTTTCACAATAGGTAATAATTCTATCTATCTCTTTTTCCTCGTAATAAACTCGATAGACTTCACTGCCATCAATATCATCTTTTGGCGAAGGGATTCCGAGCACATTTGTTAAAAGTTTTAGAGAAGTGTAGTTTTTATAGTCACCAAACTTCCATAAATCTAAAGTGTCTAAATGAGGTACTTCCCAAGGTTTTTTCCCAAAAAGATTGAGTTTGTATGGTAATTCAATATTATTAATTATCATACGTCGTGCTATATATGGAAAATCAAACTCCTTGCCATTATGAGCACACAACAAGTGTTTAGCTTGACTAAAATGCGAAATCAATAAATTTTTGAAGTCTTTTAAAAGTGTAATTTCAGCACCATAAAAAGAGGTGATTCTAAACGTTCTTATATCTCCTTTAAAAGAAAAATAACCTACAGAAATGCATATTATTTTACCAAACTCAGCCCAAATACCTGCACGTTCGTAAAATTCTTCAGCTGTAAAGTCGTCTTTTCTTTGATACTTAGATTTAAGTTCCCAGAGTTCTTGTTTGGTTGGATCCAATTCAGAAAAATGCTGTACTTCTGGAACAGTTTCTATATCCAGAAATAAGATATTTTCTAAATGGAGTTTACTAATCATTTGTTTTTATTTCCAAATAAAATCTGACATTGTTTTCCAAAAATTGCTGCAATGCCTGCTGCTAAACCTCCAATGATTCCTGTAACTAACATGAGTACAAAAGGGTTTCCGCCTAAAGGCAAAAGGGTAGCTATTTTTTTTGCTAAAATATAATCATTAGCACTACTCAATAACCAAGATTGAATTATCCATAATAATGCTATGGCTAAAAAGGGCATAATAAATACAGTGGATTTTTTTAGTGGAATTAAAAATGCAGTTAAAAATGCAGTTAACATTATGGACCACCACGATAAAAATTGTGAGAGTATAAGTGCAAATATGATAGTTGCTATAAAGTTGATACTATTTTTGTTCATGGGTTTGGTATTAAGGTTTGAGTTGCAATGATGCCTTTAGTATTATTTGAGTCTTGCATGAATAGTAATTTATAGTATTTGCCAGCAGCCCATTCATCAATAAAATTGTCATAGTATTTACTTCCAGGATTTCCAGATTGCCCTCCAGGATAAATACCTAAAGCCGTTGGAGGTGATGTCATTTCTACAATCATTCGCCATGAAGGGCCATGATTTTTTGAAGCTGCATTTACGGTATTACTATCACCACCTATTGCGATATTAAACCTTGAAAAGGCAGGTAAGCCTTGAAGTAAATGTCCTGCAAATGTAGCTTTATAATCCTTCCAGATATATTTACCATGTTCAGCTTTCCAGTTAATTAAATCTTTAGCAGTTTCCTTAAAAGTGATTAAAAATAAATCTTTAGCAGTCTCTTTTTTTGGAGTGTCTTTAATATCCATAAATTTATCTTGCGGATAATTTTTAAGCATATAAATAGTTTGATAAGTAAAAGGCTTGTCTAGTGCCAAATTTTCAACATCAAATTCATCCCAAGTTAAGTAGAATAATTTATGCCACCACGAATCCCAAATACTTGGTGCTTCTTGGTTTATGCTACTGTAAAAATCCCAAGATTTGATTTGGTTATAGATTTCATTTTCTTCAGCAGTTAAGGCTGAAGCATCCATTTGCTCAAAAACATAAGGCAATAACTCTGAAGCTTTAAGATTGAAATTATTGTTTTGTAAATCTTTAAAATCTTGGATGTTAAATTTGTCTTTTGAACGGAAAAAATCATTGATTACCCTATTTCTATAAGTTTCGTACCCATCATTAAAAACATAATAAGGATAGGACTCGTCCACTGGATGTTGGTTTGCAGAACTCACAAAACCACGTTCGGGGTTTTTAGTATGTGCATTATTTTCTTGAGGAATAAAACTTTGCCAATCATTATCAGGATTACTACCATCCATTAAAAATTTTCCCTGACCTTTCCATTTATTAGGGAATAGTCCTTGTATCCAAATGGCAATATCACCTTCAGTAGAAGCAAACACAAAATTTTGAGCAGGTGCAACATAATACTTTAGTGCGTTAAGATAATCTTCATAATTTTTAGCGTAGTTTAAATTTAAAAAGGTTCGTTGATTATTACCACCAATATGACCTACCCATTTCATGGCATAGCCCACTTTGTTGCCCTTACCTTTAAAATTTTTATCATAACTTACCGGACCATAATGTGTGTAAACCACAGAATCTAAATATGATTCCTGATTCCTGATTTTAATTTCTTCTACACGAACAGAAGTGTTTTTCCATTGGTCGCCATATTTATATTGTGCTCTTGTGTCATCTTTAAATTCAATTTTATACCAATCTAAAACATCTCGAGTCGCATTGGTTTCTCCCCAAGAGATGTATTTATTAAATCCAGAGATTACACCCAAAGCCCCTGGGAGTGTGGCTCCAAAAGCATTATGTTCTGGTGTTGTGAGTTGCATCACAAACCAAATGGATGGTAAGTTGAGCCCTAAGTGCGGGTCATTTGCTAGAATAGGATGACCAGAATATGATTTATATCCAGAGACTGCCCAATTGTTACTACCATTATTCGGATGCGGTTTATCCATTGTTTCAGCTATGGAATCCAAAGGGATTATGCTTTCTGGAATTGGAGTTTGTTCAGCATTCTCTAAAGTTGACCAATCGTGTTCTTTAGGAATTACAGGGTCATTGATATCAAAAAAATCAGGATATAGAAAATCAAAACGATCATTACCAAGTAAACGTAAGGCATTGGTATATTCTAAATCAGAATCACCTCCAGCTAGCATTTTAGTCATATACATAAGTAATAAGGCTGTTTTTTTTGTGGTCCAAAGTTCAGGCTGGTAGTCTAATAACTTATATTCAACAGGATAATCTTTGGGTTGTAACTGTGTAATGTAGCTGTTAACGCCATCTCTGTAAGTATCTAAAAAAGAAACAACCTCAGGATCTTCTTGCATTTTTTCTACGGCATTATCGGCACCAAAACCCATACCTCTTCTGCGCTCTTGCCGATCGTAATTCAAGGCTTTTTCTCCAATAATTTCAGATAATCGTCCAGCCGAAGCATGTGTTTGAAATTCCATTTGCCACAATCTATGTTTCGCAGTTATATACCCTTGCGCTTTGTATAAGTCCAGATTATTTTGAGCAAATAAATGCGGAATTAGATGTTCGTCATAATGTACAGTAACCTTATCTAAAAGGCCGTCAATTTGAATATCACCTGTTGTAGATTCATTGGTTTCGTTTTGCCAAACACCTTGGGATGGATATAGAAACTTCCCGATTGGAGGAATTGAGCCTAACTTTGTATTGAGGCCGTAAAAAACAGCAATGGTTAGCACTAGTGAAAAGAAAAATTTTAAGAGTTTCATTATTTGTGTTTTGTTGAATTAAATATATGAAAATAAATAGTTTGTCATTTTTCTTTTTTAAAAGAATCAAAAAATCATTTTTTAACTAAAATAGGGATTGCTGTTTATAAGGACTTTCGTGTTCTAATAGCCATTGTTTTCTATGTAATCCTCCAGCGTATCCCGTTAAACTACCATCGCTTCCAATAACACGATGACAAGGCACAATAATCCATAAGGGGTTTTTCCCATTTGCACTTGCCACAGCACGAATGGCTTTTATATCGCCAAATTGTTTGGATAATTCCAGATAAGACAGTGTTTTGCCAAATGGAATAGTTTGTAAAATCTGCCAAATTGTTTTTTGAAAAGCGGTACCTTGAGGATTCAATTTTAAATTGAAAGAATCTCGGTTGTTTTGAAAATACTCTTGAAGCTGATATACACAATCCTGAAGTTCTTCGGGAATAATATCTGATATGATTTCATTTGAATTTAAAATCGTAACCGAAGAAACACCATCTTCATCACCAATTATTTTTGCCACTCCAAGTGGTGTATTAATAGTACAATTTGCCATTAATCATCAGATTTTTTTTCTTCAATTATCCCCAATCGTTTTGCTCTTGTTTCCCAGCTTTTTCTTGCTAATAGTTGTAAATCGGCTACATTATCGCTTTCGTCCATAATCTCTAAACCTAGAAGGGTTTCAATAACATCTTCTTGAGTTACTAAGCCACTTACCGAGCCATATTCGTCAACTACCAAAGCAATATGTTCACGTTTAGCGATTAAAGTTTCAAACAATTCAGGAATGGGTAAATTCCGTGTGGTAACCAACAATTCTCGTTGAATAAATTTTAGGGTTTTATCACCATTTCCTTTAATGATACTTTCAAGTAAACTGTCTTTTAAAAAGTAGCCTGAAATATCATCCGTATTTTTTCTATAGATAGGAATTCTAGAAAACTTCAAGTTCGGATTTTCATCATAAAACGTTTTTATTTTCATGTTTTCTGAAGCGATTTTCATAACGGTTCGAGGTGTCATAACGTCCTTAACACGAACTTCTTTAAAGTTGATGAGATTTTTAATAATAACACTTTCAGATTCTTTAAAAACACCTTCTTCATGTGCAATATCGGTCATGGCATGAAAATCTTCTCTACTTAAAACGCTACCATGAGCACCTTTTCCAAAGAGACTGGTAACGCGTTGCAGTATCCAAATAATTCCAGTCCATGTAAAGAAAAATATTAATACTTTTAAAATGCTTGTAGAAATTCCTGCGAGTTGTTTCCAATATGTTGCGCCAATAGTTTTAGGAATAATTTCTGAAATCACTAAAATTAAAAGTGTCATTAAAGCAGAAACAATCATAATTGAATTATCGCCATTTCCAAAGACTTTTTCGGCTTGTACACCTACCAAAATGGCACCAACAGTATGTGCAATCGTATTTAAAGTAAGAATAGCAATGAGTGGCTTATCCACATCTTTTTTAATAATTTCAAGTGTGTTTGCAAACGCTTTTCCTTCTTTCTTTTTAATGGTTATAAAGGTTGGAGAAACACTTAGCAAAACTGCCTCCAAAATGGAGCACAAGAAGGATACAAAAATAGAAATGAATGCAAAAAAAATGAGTAAGCTCATGAAGTACTTTTAAAGCTCTAAAATACTAATTATTTGCGAATTAATTCTGCCTTTTCGAAGCGATATAGAACACTTGCTGTAAGGTAGGACGAATATTTAAATTGTAAATATTTCGATGTGTTCGCGTTGGATATACTCTATTTGATAGAAATATAAAAACCAGATCGTTTTCAGGGTCTGCCCAAACAAAAGTGCCTGTAAAACCAGCATGTCCAAAACTTTCAGGACTTACTTCAGGCGCAGGATACGCTTCTTTTATGCTTAGCGTATCATTTCCAATTAATGGCTTGTCAAACCCTAAGCCACGACGATTATTATTATCTGGATATTGAATTTTAGTAAATTCATTGAGCGTTGTTTCCTTAATATATCGTTTACCATCATAAACGCCTTTTTGCATATACATTTGCATTAATATGGCAAGGTCTTTTGCTGTACCAAACAACCCAGCATTTCCAGAAACACCACCAAGAAGTGCTGCATTTTCATCATGAACCCAACCCTTGGTTAGCGTTTTTCTGAAGATAGAATCATATTCAGTTGGAACAATAGCATTATTAAAGCCTTTTAATGTTGGAAGATATCCTAATGTTTCACAACCTAAAGGTTTATAAAAGGAATTTTGAAGATATGTAGTGTACGACTCTCCTGTAATGTTTTCAATGAGTTGCGGATAAATTAAAGAGGCTAATCCTGAGTATTTATAAATTTTATCATCACTTACTTTGGAGTGCTTTATTTTTCGAAACACCTTTTTCTTGAAACGGTTATTGATGTAGATGTTTGTATACGCTTGTTTTGAAAACCGTTTACTAGACACCGTTCTTGCAAAACGTCTTTTTAGTTTCCCATTTTTAAGAACTTCATTTAAAAATACAATATAGGGCTGCATTCCAGATTGGTGTGCTAATAGCTCTCGAAGCGTTATGTCTTTTTTGTCTTTTCTATGTTTCCAAGATGTCCAATACCTACTAAATGGAGCGTCTAAATCTAGTTTACCTTCATCATATAATTTCATTAGCGCAGGTAATGGACCTGTAATTTTGGTAACGGAAGCGAGATCATAAATGTCGTCTAACCCCACTTTTTGTATGCTGTCGAAAGTGTGATATCCATAAGCTTGATGGAAAATGATATTGCCTTTTTTGGCGACCAATAGTTGCGCTCCAGGGAACGCTTGTTCTCTTATACCAAGCGTCATTATAGAATCTACTTTTACATTAATGTAACTAGAATCTAACCCAACAGATTCAGGTATAGTATACTGTAATTGAGCAGTTGTAAATTGTGAAAATAACAGGAAATAAGTAAATACTAAAAAGAAATTCTTAAACATTTTTCAAGATAAAAATTATCTTGAAAGTTAAGAAATCAATTTTACAATATCTTTAGCAACCCTTCGACTGCGCTCAGGATGACAAAATTATTGGTAAAATAATATTCTTGTTTATAGATTGAGCAACTTAACAACATCCTTTGCAAAGTAACTGGCTATTATATCAGCTCCAGCACGTTTAAATGCCATGGTAGTTTCCATCATAATTTGGTCGTGGTTTAACCATCCTTTTTCGGCAGCAGCTTTAATCATAGCATATTCACCACTTACTTGATAAACAGCAACAGGCACATCAAATTCGTTTTTTACATCTCTTACAATATCCAAGTAAGCCATTCCTGGTTTAACCATAACGATGTCTGCGCCTTCATCAATATCCATTTCAGTCTCACGAAGGGCTTCATAACGATTAGCAAAATCCATTTGATAGGTTTTTTTATCCTTAGGAATATTGGCTAAATCTACAGGAGCAGAATCTAAGGCATCTCTAAAAGGCCCATAAAAAGCAGATGCATATTTAGCCGAATAACTCATGATGCCAGTATCTGTAAAGCCTTCATCTTCTAAAGCTTCACGAATGGTAAGAATACGACCATCCATCATATCGCTTGGAGCTACAAAATTGGCGCCTACTTGTGCATGAGAAATGCTCATTTCTGCTAAAAATTCAGCAGTGTCGTCATTGATAATGTTTCCGTTTTCAACAATACCATCATGACCGTAAATAGAATATGGATCTAGTGCAACATCAGTCATAACTAACATATCTGGACATACATTTTTTACAGTTTTAATAGCACGTTGCATTAATCCGTTTGGGTTTAGCGCTTCTTTTCCAGCATTATCTTTTAAATTTTCAGGGACTTTCACAAATAGTAAAACCGATTTTAATCCAAGCGACCAAAGTGTCTTCACTTCGTTTTGCAATAAATCTAAACTAAAGCGAAAATAATTTGGCATGGACGCAATTTCTTCTTTTACACCTTTACCTTCAACTACAAAAAGCGGCACTAAAAAATCGTTGGGTGTGATTATGGTTTCACGAACTAATGAGCGTATGGCTTCATTTGTTCTTAATCGTCTATTTCTTCGTAAAGGGAACATAATAAAATAATTTATATTTTTTGATAGGTTTCGACTGCGGTCAACCGGACATTTAATTTATTTATCAATCCAATCAATTGGATTTTTGAGAACTTCAATTAATTTTTCTTCATCACTTCCTTGTTTAGGAGTGTGATTGTATTGCCATTGTACATGAGGTGGTAAACTCATTAAAATACTTTCTATTCTTCCATTGGTTTTAAGTCCGAAAAGAGTCCCTTTATCATGAACCAAATTAAACTCTACATAACGTCCACGACGAATTTCTTGCCAAGTTCTATGTGCTTCAGAGTAAGGTAAACTTTTTCGCTTTTCAACAATTGGAATATAAGCATCAAGGAAACTATTACCAACTTCAGTTACAAAGTTATACCAATTTTCCATAGTCATATCATCGGAAGCTTTGCAATAATCAAAAAACAAACCACCAATTCCTCGTGCTTCATTACGATGGGAGTTGTAAAAATAAGTATCACAGTGGTCTTTGTATTTTGGATAAAACGTTTCATTATGTTTATCGCAAGCTGTTTTACAAGTTTGATGAAAGTGTTTTACATCATCTTCAAACAAATAATAGGGTGTTAGGTCTTGCCCGCCACCAAACCAGCTATCAACAATATTACCTTGTTCATCATACATTTCAAAATAGCGCCAATTTGCGTGTACTGTTGGCACCATTGGACTTTTAGGATGTAATACTAAGCTTAATCCACAGGCAAAAAAATCAGCATTTTTTACATTAAAATGTTTTTGCATGCTTTCGGGTAATTTACCATGTACAGCCGAAATATTGACACCACCTTTTTCAAAAACAGTACCATTTTCTATCACTCGTGTTCTTCCTCCTCCGCCTCCTGTGCTGAGCCCTGTCGAAGTATCAGGACGCTCCCAAAGATCCTCACGAAACTTTGCATTGCTATCTACGGTTTCTAGTTTTGAAGTGATCGTATCTTGTAAATGTTGTATGTATTGGTAAAACTTTGCTTTCATTTATTTTAATGAATTTGTTTCTCAACACTCAAAACTTTAAGTGTAATGATTGATGCAGCAGTTACGGATAAAGGTAAAACTAGGATTATACCAACAACAGGAATTAATAAAAAAAGCATGAACACAATTTCATTACCAATTGCAATACCACGATGTCTCCTAACAAAAGACACACTTTTTTTGTAATTAAAATGACGTTCTAAAGTATAATCCATATTGCCAAACCCTGCGTAATAAGCTTGTATAACAAATAAAAGGATAGAAGTAAACCAACCAATTAATGGAATTAAACTTACTAATAATATAACTACTGTTAACCAAAGCTCCATAAACAAGTTTCTAATGTTTATGCGAATACCTCGCCATAATTGCTGATGAAAAGAAGTGTTTCTATGAATGTGATTTTTATTTAAAAGATGTATTTCTATTTTTTCAGATACGGGACTCATAAAAGGTGCAGACAAAGCCATGATAATATGCTTATAAAGAATTAAACTAATTCCTATTATGAAAATAGCAAAAACAAACCTCAATATGCCAGTTACCCATTCGTTATCAATATTCCATGGAACAATACTTGACAAAAAATCAACAATATTATCTGAGAATATATAAGCAGAAACTCCAATAACAGCAGCAGTTATTACACTAATAGCTATTGGGATAAAAAAATAACGCCATAATTTGAGTTTTGAAATTAATTCAAAAGCACTAGTATAAGCCTTTATTCCATTATATACGTGTTTAAACATTGTATTCCTTTACGGCATCAATAAATGCTTTAGCATTGTCTAATGGAATATTAGGCAAAATACCATGACCTAAATTTACGATATATTTGTCTTTACCAAAATCAGTAATCATTTGTGTTACCATTTTCTTTATTTCAGCAGGAGGAGAGAGCAAACGAGAAGGATCGAAATTACCTTGAAGCGTCATATTTCCGCCTGTTAAATAGCGCGCATTTTGTGCAGTTATAGTCCAGTCTATGCCTAATGCACTAGCATTACTTTTTGCCATATCGTGGAGTGCAAACCAACATCCTTTTCCGAAGGCAATTACTGGCGCATCATCTTTCAAGGCTTCAATAATTTGGTTGATATATTGCCATGAAAATTCTTGATAATCTATAGGAGATAACATGCCTCCCCAAGAATCAAATATTTGAACAACATCGACACCAGCTTTTACTTTTGCTTTTAAATAAGCAATAGTGGTATCAGTAATTTTTTGCAACAGTTGGTGTGCTGCAATAGGGTTTGTAAAACAAAAGGCTTTTGCTTTATCAAAGGTTTTAGAGCCTTGACCTTGTACACAATAACATAAAATAGTCCAGGGAGAACCTGCAAAACCAATTAAAGGCACTTCGTTATTTAGTAATCCTTTTGTTGCTTTAATAGCCTGCATCACGTAATCCAATTCTACAGTAACATCGGGAACTATTACATTATCAACATCTTTTTGAGAACGAACAGGGTTTGGCAAATAAGGTCCAAAATCAGGTTTCATTTGTACTTCAATATTCATAGCTTGAGGAATAACCAAAATATCACTAAATAAAATGGCTGCATCCATACCAAAACGACGAATAGGTTGTACTGTAATTTCACTTGCTAGTTCTGGTGTACGACAGCGCGTAAAGAAATCGTATTTCTCACGTATTTCAATAAACTCAGGCAAATAACGTCCTGCTTGACGCATCATCCAAACAGGAGGACGATTAACGGCTTCGCCTTTTAAAGCTCTTAAAAATAAATTGTTCTTTATCATAACATTTCCCGCGAAGGCGGGAATCTTTTTAATTATACTTCAATTTTTTAGTGTCATTACGAAGCAACAACTTGTTTGCTAGGGCAATCAGTTTAATGAGTGTGAGATTACCACACTTCCACTGCGCTCAGTGCAAGCTAATCTTCGTTCCTCGTAATGACGTTTATTTTATACATAATTCAAATTCACTAATTCTATAACACTTTCCACAGTTGGTACTTTAGCAACTCTTACATCCTTAAAACGTTTTTTTGCTTCAGCAGCGGTACTTTCACCTATACAAAACGCAATTTTATCTGCTTGATTTTCTAATAAATAACTTTTTACTGTGGATGGGCTGTAAAACATGATACCTTCCACGTTGTCATCAATTTTTTCTGAAGCAAATTTTGTACTATAAGCTTCAACTTCGTTTACGGTGATGTTATTCTCAGATAGAATATTTGGTAAATCATCCAAACGCAAATCGCTACAAAAATAAGTAACTTCCGTGCCTTCAATATACTCTACAAGGTATTCGGCCAATTTTTTAGCGTTCTTTTCAGAATGCTTCACCTTGCCAATTTTTTGTTCTATTAATCGTTTTGTGCGTCTGCCGACACAATAGATATTTTTAAAATTTAATTCTTTTGCAGGAATATTAGTAATTAATGCCTCTACCGCATTTTTACTGGTTATGATTACATTCCTGATTTCAGATTTTAAAATAATTGGTTTTATTCTATTGGTGTTAATTTGAATAAAATCTGAACTATTTACCTTAATGCCCTCATGAAACAATTTCTGTTGAGCTTTAGATAGTGTTTTTGTGGAATAGATATTCGCCTTTTTATCAACTGCTTTTAAATCATCCATCATGCGTTTACCACCACGTTCAATTACATAGTTGGCACAAAAGGCAGCTATGTCGTGATGTTCACCCAATTTCTCAGTTCTTGATACTTCAATTTTTTTACTACCATCTTTACATAATAAAACACCTTGAAACAAAACCTGCTCGTCTTTAATATATGCAATGGCACCAATTGGAGCAGTACAACCACCTTCTAAACGATTTAAAAATTCGCGCTCAATAGTTGTGCAAATTTCAGTTTCTTTATGGTTTATTTCGGCACAAATCGCTCTAGTTTCTTCGTCTTCTGCTAGGGCAGTAATCAAAACAGCACCCTGAGCAGGCGCAGGGATCATCCAATCTAAATTGATGGCATTTTGTGGTCGTAATCCAATACGGCCTAAACCAGCAGCAGCAAAAATAGCACCATTCCAATTGTTGTCTTCTAGTTTATGTAAGCGGGTATTTATATTGCCTCTTAAATCTACAAGAGTATGCGTTGGATATCGATTTAGCCATTGTGCTTTACGCCTTAAACTACCAGTTGCAATAATAGCGTCTTTTTGAGACAAAAATTCTTCATTATTTTTAAAAACCAGTGTATCTCTTATGTTTCCTCGTTTTAAAACCGCTGCTTGTATAATGCCTTTTGGTAAAACAGTTGGCACATCTTTTAGGGAATGTACTGCAATGTCTATATCGTTATTAAGCATTGCAATGTCTAAGGTACGTGTAAAAATCCCGGTAATGCCTAGTTCGTATAAAGGTTTGTTTAAAACAAGATCGCCAGTTGATTTTACAGGAATTAACTTGGACTTGTGACCAAGTTTTTCCAACATTTGTTGTACAGCATTTGCTTGCCATAGTGCTAATTCACTATCGCGAGTA
>Ga0114934_10000321_pt1 | contig 30214 bp, 36 predicted proteins | sample 4SBtaG_2_FD_99695 | JGI IMG/M metagenome (GOLD analysis project Ga0114934, IMG submission 99695) | Deep subsurface microbial communities from Kolumbo volcano to uncover new lineages of life (NeLLi) - 4SBTROV10_white metaG | ecosystem: Environmental > Aquatic > Marine > Volcanic ...
AATAAACCACAAATTGAATCGAAGCCTACAACGAGCTAACAGTTAAACCGATAGAGGTTATTAATGAAAACTATCATTAAAGAATTAAAAAAGGAAAAATATAAGGACAATTCTCTTATAAAAGCAGTTAAAACAAAACAAAGAGGCGCGATACCTTCAAAGCCTTTACTTTTTTTTGAAGTTTATGAAAGAGAGTTTGAAAGAATTAAAAACTCCAATAAAAAATTTAATTTGTTGGAGGTAGGGGTAAGTTTAGGGGGTTCATTGTGGACCTGGAAAGAATATTTTCCTAATATCGATAGGATTGTTGGGGTTGATATAGACCCACAGCGTCTTGAACATGCAGATGAATCAAAGGATGTTCATGTGGTATGCGGTCCTCAAGAAAATAAAATTTTTATGGAAGCAGTTGAGCAATCTCTAGGGCCATTTGATATCATGATAGACGATGGTAGCCATAATACTGATCACCAAAAAACAACTTTTGAATTCATGTGGCCTCTTCTAAATGAAGGTGGCATTTATGTGATAGAAGATTTAGCAACTTCTTTTTGGAACCAACCAGGTGATGGTTGGAACGGCAGTATGGACGAAGAAACGAAAGTTTGCGATTGTAATGGTGGTTTACGATTTTTTAAAGATTTAATCGACAAACAATTTTGGAGCTGTCGATATAGAAAACACTATGAAGATCCTAAATTGCGGCCTGAACCAAATGTTTTTGAGGAAGCAATATCTGGCCTTCATTTTTATGAAGGAATTTGTTTCATTCATAAAGATTCTAGTAGAACGCACGATGTTGAAGAAATGTTACTACACTTATCACCGGAAGCATTAGAATGAACCCACTTATCGCCAAAGCGTTGACAGATTACGGTACCTTAATCGCTGATCAAAAACCAGACGAGCTGTCTGTCAGCACATATCGTGTAAACAAGCCATGGGGTTACGAAATTTGGATGGAGATCAATGAGTTCTACGTTCTCAAACTTATTCATATGAATCAGGGAAAGCAAAGTAGTCTTCAATCTCATGAACACAAGTACGAGACCAACTTCGTAATTGAGGGTGAAGCAGAAGTGTTGCTGGAAGACGCTAATGGGGAGCTAATTTCACGAATTTATAAGTCAGGGAACGGATGGTCTGTGCCTACCGGACGCAAGCACCGCGTCATCGCCAAGACATCTTATACGGCTATCGAGGCATCAACACCACATTTAGATGATGTGGTGCGGTTTGCGGATGATTCGGGAAGGTCGAGTGGAAGGATTGATGACGAACATCAATAAAGATACAAAGATTTATGGTTCCTTTTCTTGTGAACCTGGGAATTTTGGTTGCAAGTTTCACAACTGTGGCTTTCAGCACCTTGGTATTAACGCCATTTACAAATCGTTCGGTGTTAAAGATATTAAATTGGCCATGGAGGCGGTGCGAACTCTTGGGATCGTTGGTGTCGGCATATCAATGCCATTCAAATCAGAAGTATTGAAACATGTTGATGCGCGATCCCCGGAATGTTGGCAAATAAATGCATCCAATACCATAATTAATAAAGATGGACATTTGGTAGCTTATAATACTGATTGCATCGCAGCCCAGCATGCACTAAATAATTGTGATTTTGATACCCTGTATATTTTGGGCGACGGCGGTTATGCGCAGGCTGTAAAATATGCTTGTGAAAAATTAGAGAAAGAGTTCGTGCTCATCACCAGAGATAATTGGGGCGATATATCCGAACTTACAGACGAATTAATATTCAACTGCACGCCAGTCATAAAGACTGAAGTGAACCCACCGGAATCCTGTAAGTATATCGACTGTATTGTTTCGACTTCCACTGGGCAGATTTTGGCATCAATCCAGGCGGCAGAACAGTTCAGATTATACACAGGACAGACTTACCCATGCGGGATTTTAAGCTTTGCTTGATGGCGGCTGGTCGTGGGACCAGAAATAGTCGCTTTGTTAATCTACACAAAGCCCTATTACCGCTTGCTAATAGGCCAGTTATTTCATATATTCTGGATTGCGTCGACCCATCTATTGAAGTAGTGATTGCTCTTGGACATTTGCAAGATCAGTTACGATCATACTTGGAATATGTTTATCCATATGGTAATTTTACATTTGTAGAAGTAGACAATTACGATGGTTCTGGATCCGGGCCAGGGCACAGTTTGCTCCAATGCCGCGAATATCTTAATACACCATTCATTTTCACTTCTATCGACACGTTATTTAATGCCAAACTTGAATGCCCCGAGGTCAATTGGTTGGGAGTGTCCGCACGGCCTCGTTCCGAACTACAAGGATATTGCCTTGTAGATGTGGGGCCAAATAAACGTGTCCGCAAGTTGTATTACGATCCTAATGAGTCTATGGGAAACGAAGTCTTTATTGGCACTGCTGGCGTTCATGATCATGAAACTTTTTGGGCTAGTTTAGCCAACAAGCGAATGATTAACAATGAGCATCAAGTAATAAATGGTTTTACGGATTTAGATCTGGTGGTAAAGACGTTCGACTGGCAAGATACAGGAACCGATGATAAATACAAAACCACACTTAAGAATTATCCGGCCCCGATTACCACACCTAAACTCGATGAGACACTATATATCGACCATGGCAAGGTAGTAAAATTCTTCTCGAATAGCCAAATAGTAGAAAATCGATGCAAGCGCGCCGCTGTGCTCAAGGCCGCGCCAAAAATCACCAGATTAAGTGAGCATACATACGGATATGAATATGTATTAGGTAGTCTGCTCGCGCACACCTACGATGAGAAGATGCTTGATAAGTTTATTGAATTCTGCGGCGAATTTTTTGTGAAGCCCATAGATGATTTAGACATTCATGCTGCTTGCGATAAGATGTATCGAATAAAGACTTATGAACGAATTGAACCATTGGTTGACACAGAAGTCGACCTTATTGAGAGTATAAATGGTGTCAACGTGCCAACAATCCGACGACTGTTGGCACGTGTTGATTGGAACAGAATTAACAGTATGGCGATACCATTCGTATTTCATGGTGATTTCCAACCAGAAAATATTATCATGAGCTGGGATAATATTACATTGTTAGATTGGCGAGATTCGTTCGGAGACAGTATCGATGTTGGCGATTTATATTATGACTTAGCTAAGCTTCACCATGCTTTGGTTGTAAATGGCACCAATATCGTGGCTGGTAAGTTTTCGTTAGAAATCCGTGGGGCGAATGCATTTATCAATATTGATAGTAAATACAATTTACTATTACTACAAGAGAAACTGCAAGCTTTCTGTATTGCGCAAGATTATAGTTGGGAGCACGTCGAGTTGTTGAGTGCTCTGCAGTACATAACTATTGCGAGTCTGTACGAAGATGTTAAGTATCGTGAATTTTTGTTCCTATTTGGCAAGCTTTGTTTAACAAAATGTTTGAGGAAATAAAATGGTTGATCTTATCCAGTTGTATAAACAAGAAGCGAATATGGTATTCAGTGGAATCGACAATGATGCTATTCGTCAATTTGTGCAGATGATTTTGGATGCTTATGACGCTAATGCACGAATTTATGCCTGTGGAAACGGTGGAAATGCGGCTTTTGTTGGCAATTTGATCACAGATTTAAATATGCATCCATTTGTGTCTGAAGATAAAAGCACACCGATTGATGCTCCGCGTCTTCATGCTATCAATCTCTGTGAATCATCGTCTTCGATCACAGCGATTATGAATGATATTGGGCCGGATCATATTTTCGCAGAACAATTGCGATTTGGCGGAAAGTCTGGTGATTTACTAATTGGGATCACCGGATCCGGTACATCTAAAAATATCGTCCAGGCCATTGAGACAGCTAAGGAAATTGGCATGAGCACTATTGCTATAGCCAAATTCGATGGTACGCCCGCGATTGAACTTGCTGATCACGGGGTTGTTATTTCCGGTGATTCACAATTCCCAGGACAGACTGGAAAGAATAACAACCATTTCCACTTTGAAGATTGTGTTGGGAAGCTATCGCATATCGCCACTGGCTTATTAAAACAGAGAGTACAGGGATAATCTTCTTTATTTAAGTTGAAGATATGCTTTGATTTGTTTCACAATTCCATCTTTGGTAAGGCCATATTTTTGATACAAATCAGCGGGTGGTCCAGATTCAACAAATTGGTCTTGGATACCTATTCTCAAGAGCGGTGTAATAGCTTTAGATGATAGAACTTCTGCAACCGCTGATCCCAATCCGCCGATAATTGAATGATCTTCAACTGTCACAATCAATTTAGAAATAGCCGCATGGCGATGTATCAATTCTTTATCAATGGGCTTCAAAGTAGGCATATTGATCAGTGTAGCATTCATTTTTTTGGCGGCGGCATACGCCATTTCTAAGACACAACCACTTGAAATAATAGTGATGCGAGTCCCTCCCAGGCAGACATGTCCTTTGCCAAATTCGAATTTGTGATCTTCATCGAACATTTCTTTGACTGGTTGTCGACCAAGTCTTAGATAAATAAGTTTGTCCGAATTAATTGCGAATTCTGTCGCCAATAATGCTTCACGATATGTCGCTGGTTGGATGATGTGCATATTTGGTAAACCACGCATGAGGTTGATATCTTCCAACCCCATTTGTGTCACACCATCTTTCCCAATGGCCATACCGGCATGTGTGCCAACCACCGTCACAGGTCTATTATTATATGCCAACGAGCATCGGATAATATCGTACCGACCGGTAATGAAAGCAGCAAATGAAGGAACGACGACTTTGAAGCCATATTCGGCCATCCCAGATGCAATACCAATCATGTTGGCTTCAGCGATACCAATTTCGAAATATCTGTTTGGTGAAATCTTGGCGAACTTGCGGAGCCGTGTGGCGTCTGCGAGATCAGCGTTCAGAACTACCAAGTCCTTATCACCCGCCATTGCTTCGAGCTGGTCGCCAAATCCATCTCTAGTTGCTTTCACGGTTTAATTCCTTTATTGCCGATTGATATTCTTCATCATTGGGTGCTTTAGCATGCCATCCACCTTCAATAAATGATACACCTTTGCCTTTTATTGTATCTAGGATGATGCAGGTGGGTATGTCGGGTATATTCGAATGAACCGCAGTGTCAATCGCATTCAAATCGTGCCCATCGATTGACAGAGTATTCCAACCAAATGCTTTGATTTTGCTATGTATGTCTCCTAAGTCAAGAATGTCTTTGACACGCCCGTCGCCTTGCCCACCATTGCAGTCTATAAAACAAATGAGATTGTTAAGCTTGTGTCGGGGGGCTAGCATGAATGCTTCCCACACTTGCCCTTCTTGCATCTCGCCATCACCCATGATACAAAATGATTTTGTGGTTTGTCCTCTCATCCGCATTCCAAAAGCATGTCCAATGGCAATGCTCAATCCTTGCCCTAGTGACCCAGTAGACGCATGAATGTATGGCGATGCCAATCTGTGTGGATGTCCTTGGAGTGGAGAGTCGATTTGCCGATATTTCGCTAAGTCGTTGTCACTGATAAGACCCAGCTCGTGTAATGCGGCATAAATAATAGGGACTGAATGTCCTTTAGAGAGGACGAACTTATCGCCATCGGCGTTTAGGAAGTCGAAATCGGAGTTAGAATAGAGGTATGCTATTACTTCTGCTATTGAAAAACTACCACCAATATGCCCAGATCCGCTTTCATAAACCATCCTTAGGACTGTCTGCCGCAATTTATTTGGAATTAATTTCATAAATCACCTAAGGCGGTTTTTATATCTTGTAGGCTATGTATATTTTCGGAATTTCGAACTTTATCATCAATTAGCAGATCGAAGTGGATTTTCCCAAAGACGATTTGGTGGTATTTGGCCCCCCATTCGTCTAAAAGTCTAATTGTCACTTCTCTGAGTTCCTTCTCACATTGTTTGCCGTCTCCCTTGAATTGCCCCATTCCACGCGATGTGTAGAGTACAATCACGTACCCTTCGTCATAACAATCGTTGAGAAGTTGGATTTTGTCAGGATTCGGTCGGCATCCTTCATATTTTTTAGGACCAATTGTTGATTCTACTGGCAGGGTTTCATCACGAAAGCAAAGGACATCATCCACATCGAATGCAACGGTTTTATTCATTTGTTTTATCTTTGATAATCATCCAAAATTCTTGTTATGTCATCTTCTCCAAAATAGTCCCCCAGTTGAATTTCTATTAAAATGAGATCTTGGTCGCATTTTAAATTTTTTATTCTATGCTTGTCTCCCTGTTTAACTTGTATAATGTCCCCATAGCCTACTTTAAATGTTTCATCTTCTAAAGTTACCTCTCCTAATCCTTGGACTATGACCCATACTTCTCCTCTCTTTTCATGATATTGATAACTTGGCCTTTGTTCTGGAGATATAGTAAGCTTTTTTACTTTTGTGTAATCTTCCTCTAATATGTTTTGGAATTCTCCCCAGGGCCTTTTTTCTTCATAGTTTGCCATTTTCAATGTCCTTAAAATATTAGTGATTTCTTTTCCCGTCAAACACGCAAACGAAATATAGTCCCTCTGAATCAGATTCAACTTTATGATGCACACCATCTTCTATTAACACTACATCGCCGGGACTTACATTTCTTGGAACACCGTCTAAGTACATTGTACCTGTGCCTTTGGCAAAATAATAAACTTCTTCTTGCCCAGGGTGGCAATGTCCATTTGTGCTTTGATTCGGACGCATTTCTGTCGAACTAACAACTAAGTTATTTAGTGTTGTGTTGTCTTTAAGTCGGTAAGTCTTGTTGTTTTTAACAACTTCACCACCGATATCAAAAATATTAAGCACGGTGGACCCCATAATCTTTGTCGTCCAATAAATGTTCTAAATTCTTATCACCAATGAATTCTTGTATGTGTTGACGAGATGAAAATGTAGGTCTGAGACAATAATTGTGCCTATGATCAAAAAGAGTACCGAATTTATTCATGTTTTCGCTACCACCTAGAAACCAATGATCAGAAATAGCATAATCTGTGTCGATACTGTCGTACCTGAAATTACCATAGAATTTATTTTTATCTAAATTTTCTAATAAAATCCTTTTATGAAATATAATATCAAATCTTGTCAGAAGAACAAAATCATATTTAAAATTATTTTCTTCTTCATATTTCTGTTTAAGTTCGAGAGTTCTTTGTGAACTGTAATATCGACTTGAAGACCTAAAAGCCATTCTATTCATTTCTGATAAAATATTTTCAACGCTACCTCTAGATGGAAGCAATGCATTGTATCCAAACTTCGAAGACTCGCTTATATCCCATTCTTCTATATCATTTCCAGATAACCCATAATCTTTCAAATCAGCATCAAAATTTTTTTGTGGAACAATTTCATGCAAGGTTGGGTTATATAAGTCTAAGATAAAATCTTTATGATCTATTGACCATGAATGAATAAAATAGTCCGTTTCATAATGAGAGCATAGAGCTTGTTGCAGGTGATTATAGGGTCCTCTAACGTCAATGAAGGTATTTGATTCTGCCATCAGGTCTACATCTGGCGATCTTGCTCCAGCGACAGTGTGATTTCCTAAATTGCCAAATAAGCATATAGCTAATTTCATTTATTCAACTTTTCTGGTCAATGGGGTTTTGGTTGATTTGTTAGGGGTTTTGGTTGATTTGTTAGGGGTTTTGGTTGATTTGTTAGGGGTTTTGGTAGCCTTCATCAATTTGCCTATTTTATTTATTTCATTTATGAATATATCATCATGATTAGTGTGAGGCAGGCGGTGGTTATGGCCTTTGTGGCCACCCCATCTAGTCGGTTGATCATTGCATTTAATAAATATGTCTTTTATTACTTCATAAGATTGTTTTAGATCTAAATCAGAAGGATAATTAGACAACATTTTGCAAATAGGATTTAAATGATCATGATCTAGGTTTTTTAAAATTTGTTCTTTTTTTTCTCCTCTAGGACCCCACAATTCTTCTGTTGGCAAAATATTAATAAGTCTTTCGCCTACATATCTAACATTCCATATACAATTTAGAATTTTTCTATTGCCAGCAGCAGACGTAAGGATATCTGTTACTTGTTCTGCCCAATTTATGGGATGTAATTTGACATTATCAAAAATCAATTTGTTGATCTTTGATAATATTTTGGTTCTATGAAGGCAATGAGCACTTCCCATCATTGGAACAGAATTGAACTTTATTCTTTCTATAGGGTTTTCACTGCAAAATTGTGATTTTAGGTGATGAATAAATCTATTTGAAGTTTTAGTAAAAAATTCGAAGTCGTATGCTACTCGGTCGCTAGCTGTGTTGTCTTTGTTAAGCGTAGCAATCTTTTTTTGGTTGGGATCAAACCAGTATTCTTCACCGTAGCATGTGACATAATTTTTGTTCTTTCTTAGGAAGTCAACGCCCATTTTCAATGAAGACAATAAAATCAAATCATCATCTGCGCAATCAACAACAAATTCGGTCTGTGTATCGGAGACCATTTTGTATTTTAATTCTGGATAGCATATGGGGCCGTAATAATTATATTTAAAACCAAAGTTTATTGCTTTATGTTCTTCATCATATTTCTTTACCGAAGAATCAACGATAATTTTTTGGCAGTCTAAATCTTTATAATGCTGAAAAACACGATCTAAATTGTAATGTCTGTCACGAACAGGTATAAGCAGGGTCAGATCATGTAAATCCATCGCAAACTCACATTTTTAACTTGATTATAGGGATCATTTTTTGCACTCTACATAAAGACTATATGTGGATCTATTTGCTTCTTTATCAAATTCATTGGCGTCTTCAATGGCAGAAGCTCCATGAACGGCTTTTGTTATATTATTAAATCCCGCCGCCGCCAACATTTTTTGCATTTTAGAATATGACCACCAGTTAACATGTTGATACTTTATCCAAGGCTCTGGTGGCGGCAATAAACTTAGCGCCCATTCTAAAAATTCTTCGTTCCCAAGCGTCTCGGATTTAGATTTAACGATTTCTGAATCAACCTTGGGTGGTCCACGGAAAAAACCAACAGATCCTTCAGGTCCACCGTCAGAATTATCATAATTGCATAAAAAATGAAGCAAACGATTTTCTAAGTTTGCTTTTATATCAAAACGAGGCCATTCTTCTCGCCCCATAAAGCCCATATTGTCATAAAACCCAACATCATTGGATTTATATTTTTCTAATAACAAGGGCGCATCTGGTACAACGATCCAAAATGTCCCTCCGGGTTTTAAAACCCTATGGGCCTCTTCAAACACCCATTGCGAACATTCAGCATCGATGTGTTCTAGAAAATGGCTAGTATAAGCATATGATAGTGATGAATCATCACATGGAAATTTGGTTCCCACCGTAATTGGGCTTCCATTGATTTCATCTAAACCTATCCAATTTGGATGAGAAAACCAATTGCCGCATCCCAGATTTATCCCTAATTTATCGGCCATTTTTAATATACCATTTGACAGTTTCGTTTATGCCATCTTCAAATTTCACTTCAGGCCCCCAATTTAACTGCGCTACAGATTTGTCTATAGATACGGCATATCGATGATCATGGCCTAATCTATCTTCTACATATTCAATTAGCGATTCTGGTTTATCCAAAATTTTTAATAATTTTTTAACCAATTGTATGTTTTGAACTTCGTGCTTACCGCCAAAGTTGTAAACTTCACCCGCTTTACCGTTGTTTATTACTGCATCGATTCCTGCGCAATGATCGTCAACATGAATCCAATCTCTAACATTTTCGCCATTTCCATATACTGGCAGTTTTTGATTATTTATAGCCTTAAATATCATAAGTGGTATTAGTTTTTCTGGATATTGTCTTGGCCCATAATTGTTAGAACATCTAGTTATGATAACTGGGAATCCGTATGTTTTAAAATAGCTTATGGCAAGCATATCGGCTGCGGCTTTTGATGCAGAGTATGGACTGTTTGGGCTTATTTGGCTTGTTTCTGTGAATTCACCTTCGGCTCCTAAACTTCCATAAACTTCGTCGGTTGATATTTGTATGTAAAGAGGAACATTGGCATTTTTACAACTATCTAGTAAACGTTGTGTACCAACAATATTTGTGGTTATAAATGGCGTTGGGTCAGCAATGCTTCTATCGACGTGGCTTTCTGCAGCAAAATTCACAACCACATCAATTTTTTCATTGAACACTTCAGCTAACAATTCTTGGTCACATATGTCTCCTTTTATAAACTTATAGTTTATGAATCGCGATAGGCTTTTATTATTAAGTTCTTGTAGGTTGTTTTCCACACCAGCGTATGTTAGTTTATCAATGTTGATAATTCGAATTTCACTGTATTTTTTAAATTGGTTAAGTATGAAATTAGAACCAATAAACCCACAACCGCCAGTTACCAAAATAGTTTTCATAATTACGCATCCTTGTTGCTTACCAAATCGCTTGATGACTGAATTTTGTCACCCCCCAAATTCCACACTAATTTAATCCCCAATTTCTGGCATAGGTCGATTTCTGGCACATTGTCTGATTTTCTATCACCACCATTACCGAAAAAGTCCGGTTTTATCCTTTTTAGAGCCTCGCAAACTGTGTCGTCTGAGTCGTCTACTTTAACCACATCATATATTGAAGAAAACCCCAACAATATTTCTTTTCGCTCTTCAAATGGCATAAATACAAAACCTTTTTTTCGCATCAACCATTCATCGCTATTTAATATCACTATCACATCGACCATGCTGTGTTCTGTTAGCCCATTCGGCAACAGACGCCCAAGACTATGAAACATATGCGCGGCTTGAAACATTCTAAGGTGGCCAATGTGTACTGGATCGAAGCCACCGCTAACTGCTATTTTTTGCATTCCACACCTTCATGTTAGTTTCCATATACATTTCGATGCTTTCGCCAGCATCTGCCCAGTATCCATCTATATTGTAAGCTTTAAGTTTATTATCATCTAAATAATGATTGTTTACATCTGTGATTTCTAGTTCTCCTCTTTGCGAGGGAGTTAATTTATCAATATATTCCCATACTGTGCTGTCATAAATGTAAAGACCTATGGCAATTGAATTAGATTTTGGTTCTTGGGGCTTTTCGACAATGGATAAAACATTTCCGTTATTATCGATTTCTGCCACCCCATACCATTCTGGGTGTTCTACTTGAGTCAAGAAAATTCTTGCTCCTGTGGGGTCATTTTCAAATTCCGCTATATGTTCTTTAAACGGATTTTGCAAAACATTATCTGCCAACATCACGCAAATTGCTTGATTGTCGGACCATTTTCTGGCCAAACCCAGTGCGTCTGCAATTCCTTTTGGTTCATATTGATAGGTATAATGAAGCTGTTTAAGACCAAATTGTTCGCCATTTCCAAGTATGGTTAGAAATTCACCGGCAGCATTGCCTCCGCACACCAGCATGATGTCTTCAATTCCAGATTCAACCATGCTTTGTATAGGATAATAGATCATTGGCCGATCGTAAACCGGCAATAAACATTTATTTGTGACTTTTGTTAATGGATGAAGTCTAGTACCAAGGCCACCGGCCAATATTACGCCTTTCATGTGTTTCCTCGTGATGTTTTTAGGTTAATCTTGAATGACTTCTAATGACTAATCGTTCCTTGCCGTCTTCAACTATACCACCTTTATGGAAGGTGTCAGTTGTGAATATTATAAGAGTGCCTGCTGGCCCTTCGATTGGGATAGCACTACTTTCGTTATAGCCTAGGTCGGGGTGATCTATAGCAAGTCTGTTTCCAATTTCAGCATAATCATTGCTGGCGGCCCATTCATGGCACCTCAATGATTCTCCTTTTATATGAGATCCTGGGACGCAGCTAAAAGCACCGTTTGAGGCGTCTGTGTCTAAAACATAGTAAAATAATTTAAAAGTTAACATTCTATCAAAATGTAAAAAACCGTTCCTGGCTAACCCATTGTCATTTTGATATTCATGGGTTATAAATATTTCTTGATTAAAATGGTGCGGTCCTTTAAAAAAATCCTGTGTTATTGATCGCGACAATTCGTTATCAAATAGATCCAAAATTTCTTGCGGCAGCTTGTTTAAATCATCTCCTCTGTATCTGGCTGCTTTACCAAATTCGTAGGAAGAATCTGTTTCACTATCTAACAATTGCCTCATGGTAGTTTCAATGTTAGACATGTTAGCATATTCAGGGATATGGACCACACCATATTCCTCAATGGCTTCTATTATGTTGTCTGGAGCCACCGAATCTTTGGTTATCGTAAAATCATAATTCATTTGTCTTCAGCTTTCCAATCTTCGCCGAATTCGCCAATTTGTGCTCTTAGTTCATCTTGAGGATCATATTTTTCTGTTAAATAATACAATAATATTGATCCGGGTTCTATTGCTTTATAACCATGATATATACCCGGAGGTATTTCTAGAACTTTAAAGTTCTTGTCCGACAAATATTCCCATTTTACTTCATATGGATTATCATTGTTTCCTGTTGGCGATGCAAGCCCAACTTTAATAGATCCTTTAACACATGTCCAATAATCAGTTTGGACATTATGTTTATGCCAGGCCACCACATGGTCTGTGGAATTAACATAAGAAATATTAATTTGGCCATCTATGCTTGGGAAAACATTAAGCAATCGTTGTGCTCTGTCATCTTCGTGGAATTGTATAGCATGCTCTTTTATTGGATTCGCTGTTACATCTAATCTATGTTTAATCTTGCCTTCATAAGTCCATTGTTCAATTAAATCTCGTTCTATTCTAAAGTCATGGCATCCTCCTGTGATGCCTTGTTTGTCTTCCCAATAATGATGTGCTCCGATCGCATTATCAAACCCAAATAAGCATGGCGTTAAACCATTTTTCACGCAGAGCCATATAAAACTGATACCCACTGAAGGATGAACATCAGATGGAAACTCGTCTTTTAATTTACTGAATGTGACTTTATATGGATTTGATGTTTCATGGATTATTTTATGGCGATTGTCCCAAAATTCGCTTGTTTTTGGATCTGTGTCTGGCCCCTGCATTATTATAATTTGGTTTTTTTGATGTTTGATAAAATCTTTGGGTTGACCTTCTGTTTCCCACCCTTTGTGCTCCACACAACCAAAAACATGTTGATTAACAACTCGCACAGTTGTCTTTGACCCCACATGTTTTTCATAATCGCTGGTAGGCGCTCTGTTAAATCTCACAACATGGTCAAAACTGTCTATGATTTTGCCATCTTCGTGATCTAGCAAGTGCGAACCAGAACCCACAATGGCAATGCTTCCATCTAACATTAAATCTGGTACTAGTTTAAAAGTGGCCATGTTATTGTCTTTCCGCTAAAATGTTTAATGATGTGTCGCCCGCAAAATTCAATATATTATAATCATGGTTATCAAGCATTTTGAATAAATTTTTTCTATTGTGCACAAACTTGTAAGTTTTAATGCCGTAAGCTTCGTATACTGTATTAAATGAGGCTTCGCTCGAAACTTGGCATCTTTGAAGCATTATGTGCGAGCATTTGAGATTAAGTAATGTTTCAACGCAAGCGTCTCCATCAGGCATTATGTTGGACAATGCGTTATCTACTATTATATCTCTGGAACATAGATCATTTTCAATTATTTCTTTATAATCTTTGTTTATGAATTTGTCACATCCCCATTGTTTGGTTGCTAAAGCGATTGCCGCAGGCGCATAGTCGTACCCTATATAGTCAAGATCTGGAAAGTGATTCTGGCATATTTTGTAATAAATTCCAGCGCCACAGCCAACATCAACAACGCGGTCAATTTTGTGTTTTATTTTATTGATAAAATCAACAAAGTTGACCCAGTGTTGGGGATAATCATTTAATTCAGATAGATTGACTTGAAGTTGTTGTTCAAATGCATCATAAGAATTTTTCCATGTGTCGATGTGGTCATTTTCAGACATAATTTCTTTTAAATAAATGTTCGTAAAATTCATATTCTGGTTCTAACTCCCGCTTTACATAATTCACTTCTTCTTTAGAAGGAGAGTATTCAGAATTCCTGGCCCCGTGGTGACCAATTTGCAAATTCAAGCCGATATGATTTGATATAATTGCCGCCCCCTTTTTCATTTTTTCGCATATGACAACAGCAGATAATTTTTCGGTATTTTTTATGGCTTCCTTTACATTAAGCGCTTTAGAAAAATAGTACAATTGTTCTAGCTTTCTATTATCAGGAAGAGCAATTACAAAATCCTTAAATGACAAGGTTTCATGAAATTCCGATAGTAATGGATTTAGCTCATTAATACTAAACGTATTTATTTTGCCTATTTTGAATCTTTGTAATTCGTCCATAAACTCTTTGTAGTAAGAAAATAGTCTTGCGAAAGGATTTCGCACTGCGGTAAACGAACAGCAGTTTTCATCATGTACTGCATCGTTATGTCGTTCATGATAAGGATAGTGTCCAAATGTTAGAAATTTAGTTCCAGAGTTTTGCGGGCCAATGAACCCATATATGTGCGTCTCATTTAGTGGCGATGAGGGATGTCTGATTGCAGCGCGATACATATCCCGCTCTGATAAATTGCTGTGTTCAAAACTTTTGTCATTATCATCAGTAAAGATCAGTTTACCAAATGCCGCTACTATGCTTCTGCCCCCTGTCTTTGGTATATGGTATAAGTGTGATTTAACCGACGATGGAGGATCTAACATTTTCATGCATATGTGCCTTGCGGGTCATTTTCAGACATAGTTTTTTAACTGTTGCGTGATTTCAGAGGATAATACATGGATGTTGTCGGCTATTGGTTGGGGGTGTGTGCTATCGAATTTTAATGTCTTAGCGTGGATTCTGGATTCGGGTTTAAACTCGTGGACACCGTTGAATTGTTCTTCAATCGCGGCCTTTCTATCATCATCTCCTGTAACCCACGGCAAATAAACCCTATTAAAATAATCATCGATGCAATTCGACATGCTTACTTTAGCTTTATAATAGGCGATTTTCTTATACACTTGGTCGGGAAACACATATGAGTAATGATACATTTGAATACCATGTTCTCCATATAATCGATCGCTATCTAAATGCTTATTTGGCAATGTGTCGGCAATAGCATGCCCCATTGTTGGAGGTCTATGTGTAACCCACCGTGATCCAGGGTACACTTTAAATATTCTGTGAAAATTGCCGGTTGATAATTCGAACCCGCCAATATAATGGTCAAACCCACCATAAAAAGAGCAGCTTCTTACATCCACTGATGTGTACTGATTGTCATGTAGCAGTTTTTTAACTTTTTCAATATCTTCATGCTTGTAAGTCTCATCTGAATCAACTTCCCAAACATAATCTATATCATCATGTAAGAATTGCATATAAGCATTGCATTGTTCGTCTTTTTCTGAATATCTTCCATGGACTATGCTTATTTTATTTTCTGGGTCGTGATAACGAGCAAGAGTTTCATTGGTTCCATCTTTTGATGTTGTTTTACCTTGTTCTTGCCAATATTTAACTGGACCTTCTGCTATTAATATTTGGCTAGCATGTGGGTAGATGCAATCCAAACATTCTTTCAGAACATAATTTCCTTCAAACACGATCATACCAAAAGCTATTTTTACCATCCTAAGATTGCCTTTGACTCTTTAAGTGATTGAAAATATTCGTCGTGTAAATTTCTTAAATATTCATTTCCATTTAGCATACCATGGGCATTTCCATGTCTTGGCGCAGGAGCATAATTGTCGTTTTCAAAATCTGCAGCAAAATTCGAAAAATGATAGTAAGTCAGTATTTGCTCCTTGCCTTGCCATGTGATTTTGTTGTTATCATATCCGTGATTTTGCACATTCCAAGGTGCTAGATGCCCCAGATTTTCTAATACCGCCACATTTTCTCGACCAAACAATGGTATAAATAACATCAAATAGCGTTGGTCGCCGATGTTTCCGTAATCTTTATAATATTTATTTGATGGATTTAATAGCCAATTTTTCCATGTTTCAACACATTTGAGGCCAACATCATTGTTTTTGAAATAAACAACGCCTACATTAAAAAATCCGGAATGTGGTATCGTTCCTTTTTCTGTTGTCGATTCCCAATCTTCACCCCAAATTCTAGTTTCAGACCATTCTGACAATCTGTGGCTGACTAAACCAATGCTTCTGTTGTTGGTTTCTGCAAAAACGGCTTTCCAGTCATTGAAGAAGTAAATGTCTGAATCGACATACAAAATGTGGTCGGTCTGATATGTTTTTAGTACATGCCAACTGAAATATGATGACAATGCCCAAAAATATTGCATCCATTGGGCATTCTTTTTGTTATCGGTGGATTGCCAATATCGTTCTTGGGTTTTAGCTTCATCTGATGGTTGTTGATTTTTAGCCTTTAATAATTCCGGATCACCATTTTCTAAATCTTCTAAAGAGATTGGAATAATATTTTCAAAGTTCAATTCGTATAATTTATCATAACATTTCTGGTCGGTGCATAGATAATATAAGACAAAATCATTTGAATATTTTTGGATTGATTTATATAGGGATATCCCAAAATGCAAATATTTAGAATCGGTGACTGTGCAAAAGTTGTATGTCATATGAATATATACTAGTTGTTTTCAAAAATAATTAAAATAACCTTGCGTGTTTACAGGAGAAAAATTATGGCCAACCCAGATATCAATTGGCTAGCGAGCTTTATTACTGAAGATCCTGAAACATTTCAAGAAAATTTGGAGGACGAGAATCATCCGCTTGGTGGTGATGAGCAGGGCGATATGCTGACCTCTGGGCAAGCGGAAGCGGAAGCACCTAAGCAGGCTAGCGATGTTAAAAGGGCATCCGAGAGGATGGAAAAGGCTTCAGGTCTTAAAGCTGTACTCGGCAAGATTAATAATCGCGCAGAATTAGAACAGTTCTTGTTGGAAATATTAAAGTCAGTAAATGTGCGGCCTGGAGACATGTATTCCGCAATGGTGAAGGCTGCTAAAAAAGCCAAAGAAATGTAGTCATTATGATTTTTAATGACAAATTATCAACATTATTAGAGAATGCCGCTGCGCTCAATCCTAAGTTATGGGATGAGTCTTGGAATATTCGAGATGATGTAAAAGAATCTTTAATGCAGATAGCATTGGATTTTTCAAAAGAACATAATTTGGATATCCATACTGCAGATGATATTGTAATAACTGGTAGTATGGCTAATTATAATTGGAATGAACATTCGGATATTGATTTACATATTTTGCTTGATTTTAAGAAAATAAACAGTGACACCGATTTGGTTGGTGATTATTTTAAATTAGCAAAATCTTTGTGGAATAGCCTACATGAAATAGAAGTATGTGACCATGAAGTTGAAGTATACGTGCAAGATACTGAAGAGGCACATCATTCTACTGGCGTTTATTCAATTCTTAATGGTGCATGGGTAAAAAGACCAGAATGGTCTTCGTCGCAGGCGGCGGATCAATCTCAAATAGATGCAAAGGCCGACAACATAACAGATAGAATTGATGGAATAGATAAAGATATGCAAAGTGGAGGTTATGAAGAGGCGATTAAAAAGGCTGAGAAATTACGCGATAAGATTAAAAGAATGCGTAGTTCTGGTTTAGCAAGTGGTGGTGAATATTCAATTGAAAATCTTGCGTTTAAAGCACTTAGGAATGCTGGAGAATTAGATAGGCTTCATGATTTAAGACAAGCAGCATATGATGAATATCGGTCTATAAAAGATTGTGACATATCGCAATGAGACGCACTGGGTTATTGTTTGTAAAAACAAAAGGTCGTGTTTTTGGGTTTGTGTCTAAAATGGGTCAACTAGTATACCAATGCGCTGAAAAAATGGGCACTTTTAGGTGGGAAACTAGAGTGTATGCTGCTAGTGAAAATAGCGAAGACGATATATTGATTGAACAGACTTGGACAGAAGGCCAGAAAATAATGGCTAAACAATCAGTGATGCTAACTAAAATAGAATTAAAAGAAATAGTCAAAAAGATATAAATAGTATTTAAAAACCGCCAACTCTATTATAAAGGTGGTTTTTATGCAGATGTTTTTAGATAACGGTACACATTCTCAGTTTTTATTGGAATGCGTGGGGGAGGGTCCCCAAAATGTTTTATTTTCGTCATATGGCCTATATGCTGGGATAACATATGATGATAGAGACACTAACGATTTCGGTGATCAATATACTACTGATACCATGAAAATTTTAAATGCTTTGCAAGATATTGCAAAGAATGGGTCTAAAGTAAGATTTTTAGTTGGTGTTTCTTCATATATGAGTTGCAAAGGCAAATTGCCATGTATTGATTGTGAAAAGAAGTACGCAAGATCTTTGATTAGATTAATGAATCATGTTGATAGGTTTCCAGAAATAGATTGGAAAATTACCACTGATTTTCACATGAAGGCATATTTATTCTTTTATAAGGATAAAGTAAAAGGCGTTAGTGGTGGCAGAAATTTTACTGATTCTGATTGGAGTGATGTAACATTTGAGCTTAGCAATAATCAAATTAAAAATTTATATCGACATGTGCAAGACGCATGGGATACGGCAAGACCTGCTACTGACAATACGGTCGCAATAATCGCAGATAGCCAAGGGATATTGGAGAAAAGCTTCGCATCCGTGGCCATTGGATATGATTGATGGGCTTATCTATGCCTAAAATAAAAAAAGAAGTTCGTCCTACACCCTTAGCAGTTGCCTTAAGACCCCGCAAGTTAGATGATATTGTGGGGCAGGAACACTTGTTGGGTGAAGGAAAAATATTTCGCAGGATGGTTGAAACTGCAAAATATCAGAGTTCTATATTTTGGGGACCTCCGGGAACTGGCAAGACCACATTGGTTAGAACTTTGGCCAATGAAACTGATTCTAAATTTTGTCCTCTTAATGCAACCGGAGCCACTGTAAAGGACCTCAGAAAAGTAATAAATGAAGCTAAAGCTTCCGAAGAACAGTGTACATTCGTTTTTGTGGATGAAATTCATAGATGGTCTAAATCTCAGCAGGACGTTATGTTGCCGGTTGTAGAAGATGGCACAATCATATTATTTGGGGCTACTACAGAAAAGCCAAAATTTGCTGTGAACAGCACAATATTGTCACGATGTTTGGTGTTTGAGGTAAAGCCTTTGGATAAAGCGTCAATGCTTAAATTGGTGTTGAAGATTAAACAGCATTACGCAAGCAGAAATATTAAAATAAGTTCAGACGCCGCCAAAGTTTTAGTAAATCGATGCAGCGGCGACGCAAGGAAGTTGATCACTGCTTTAGAAACGGTAATTGAAATATTGTCTGAGGACAACAATGTTACTTTGGAGCACATTAATATTGCTATTCCTGACAAGCATATTGTGTTTGATGCTCATGGTAACGACCATTTTGATTTAGCACATTGTTATCAAGAAGCAATTCAACATTCTGATGCAGATGGTGCAATTTATTGGCTTGCAAAATGGATAGAGTCTGGGGAAGACCCAGCGTATATCTGCAGAAGAATGTTGATAACTGCTTTTGAAGATTGTGCTGGGAATCCGTTTGCCGCCACAACCGCTATGGCGGCCTGCTTTACTGTTGAAAGAACAGGGCTGCCGGAAGCAATGATCCCAATGGCTCTTGCAACATGTGAAATGGCTAAAAGTGACAGAAATAAATCAGCTTATAAAGCCATAAAAGATGCAATATCTGATGTAAACAACAAAGAAATAGTGCACGTCCCTCCTGCTTTGCGGGCTGGGACTCAAGGATACATGTATGCTGTATCTAAAAAATATTTGAAAGAGTGGAAAAGAGACACTCTGTGATAAAAGATTAAAATACAAATTTTTAAATATTGAAAAGTTGCCTATGAGTAATAAATATTCAATTTTTAAAAATTCCAAATCTTTGCGGGCGAAACTAGGCAAGCTATTGCGAAGTTTTCCCGCTCTTCCCGCTAAAACAATAAACATTAGTTCTTTAGCTATTGTATCCGAGCCGCAATATTTTGTTGTTTACAAAAGCTGTAAGAAAAAAACGCCGCCCGAATTTAAGTCTATTGGGGAATACATGTATGAAATTCGGTGGGGGATTGGTGAATTGGCAAACCCAGACGTAGATCCGGTGGGTGTGTTTGGATATTCTGGAAATAGAAGATATATTTGGCAGAATAAATTTTGGGCCGAATTAGATATCCACAGCCCCCCACCACTTGCCTCTCAGGAAACCATCACTTCGCTCATTTATCCTTTAAATGAAGAATTTGGTATAAATTAACATAATTCTTTATATTGCCACAAAATATTGTGGCAATGAGTGTTATAAAGGAATAATCATGAAGTTTAAAATTGGCAAAACATACGTTGTGACTGATACTTTTGTTACTCCAACTGTGACCGGCCATGAAGTTGGTGGATCATGGGATGGTGGACGTGTGGTGGAATTGGACCCAGGGAACAAATTCACAATTGTTGAGAGGCAGAAAAGCAACCCAAATGGTCTTAGTGATAAGAAATACACTGGGTGGTTTGTGGCTCAAATGGATCATAAATTGTGGTTTGAAAGCCGAGAAAATCCGGGCGGGAGATTTAGTTGGGAAGGGCAATTGTACGTGCGAAGTGATACCCATGGTAAAAATGTAGAAGAAAAAGAATGATAAAAGCATATAAAAGAAAAGGGCATGGCCCTAATTATTCAAGTTGGAAACCTCGAAATAATAATACCATAGTATTTTATAAAATAGAACCACAAAAGGAGATCAAAACTCCTGATGGCAGCATGATGCTGGTTAAACTTCGTCATAAAGTGAATTTGGCAAACCCTGACTTTGATGTAGCTGCTCTTTTAGGAAACATTAAGCTTGATAAAAATGGGAGGCAAGATTCTCTCGCGCCAGAATTGTGGTTTTGGGAAGATAAATATTGGATAAAAGCTGTTGGTTCAGATAATTTAGACTATTATAGAAATAAAAATTTCGCGCTATATGAAGTGAGTGTTGAAGATTCCGACAACCTCATGGGCAATATCTCTACTATTTATGATTAGCAGGATTTCTAATGGCTAAGATTTCGACTATTAAAGAGGCCATCGTTCTATGCAGGCAGGCCAATATTACACCGTTCATTTGGGGGCATAGAGGTCTTGGAAAGTCAAGCCTCGTAGAACAGGTAGCCATTGAACGCAATTGGGGGTTTATAGATCTTCGATGCTCTCAATTAGAAGCATCTGATATTCGAGGTCTTCCTGATAGAGATGAGGGGAGAACGCGATATTTGCCCCCAGCAGATATGCCAATCGGCGACATGACTCCAAAACAAATAGCCAAAAAACTCGGCCCCATGCCAGATTCTGATGATTTGGAAGCAGTGCGGCAATATCAAGAACAGTGTTCAGCATTGCAGCCCAGATACCAAGAAGGTATTTTATTCCTTGATGAGCTTAACCGTGCTCAAGACGATGTGTTACAAGCTGCGTTTCAATTGGTGCTAAATAAACAAGTTGGGCAGTATGTTGTTCCCCCCGGTTGGTCTATTGTGGTTGCCGGTAATTTTAATGAGGGATATTTGGTAACAGGATTTAATGACCCAGCATTTTTGGATAGATTTACACATATTACATTGTCTGGTGGTGAGACTACCCTAGATGAATGGGTTGATTATATGGCTATGGTTCATGGCGAAGATGCGTCGAATGCAATTGAATTTGCTGTGCAAAATCCGACGCATCTAGATGGCGAAATCCAAGGTGAATTGGGGTTTTCAGTACAACCATCGAGGCGTTCATGGGAAGCTGTCATTAAAGTTGAGCAAGCTTGCCAACAAACTGAATTTGAAGATGTTACAAAATTAGAAACAATTTCTGGGTTAATTGGTCGTGAATTAGCATTGTCTTACAGCAGATATTCTTGTCCTGTTAAGCCACGAGACTTGCTTAAGAATGGCGTTCATAAATATAAGCGAAAATTGAAGTCATTAGATAGAAATCAAATGACAGGGCTGATGTGGGGGATTGTGTCCCATTGCAAGCACAATATTGATGATGACGATGTTGCAGAAGTATGCTTGGATTTTGCTTCTTATATGTGCGAACATTCCGATATTGATAATGACATTGTGGTTGCATTTTGTCGGGCTATGGTTGGTAGTAAGGATGCCAGCAAAGCAAGCACTAGAGCAGCACTAGTTGCTAATCCCAAATTGGCAAAGATGGTATCTCAATTCAAAGGGATTAAACAGGAAAGCAATGGCAAAAGTTTTACGGATCGTTTAGGCGAACGCCCCGAATTACAAAAAGCATTGTCTGATGTGTCTTGGGGGAATGCATGATTGCCCAAGATCAAGCTCAAAAATTGATGAATGCTCGTTGCAGATTGATGACTGTTGAACCTTGGTATGGCCACATCGCAATGCGAATGACGTGGATTCCAAGCGACATGGCGTGGCAGCCAGAAGAACAGAGAACCATGGGCGTTCGTATAATAAACGGTGGGGATATTCAATGTTTGTATTATCCAGGATTTATTGAAAAACAAAGTTTGCAACAGTTGTATGGCGCTATTCAACATGAAATAGAACACATAGTTCGTTGTCATTGTCTTAGGGTTGGTTCACGGAACCCATTGGCATGGAATATTGCCACCGATATGACCATAAATGGTCCAAAAAGTAGCCCAAGAATTGGTTATAAGAATGCCGAAAAACTAGTGCTGCCGTTGGATGGTAATATAATTTGGATTCCGAAAGATTGGCCCAAAGATTGGAGTGCGGAAAAATACTACAGCAAATTGATGAAAGATGCCGATAAGCAAGGACAAACAGAAGGAGAAGGAGAAGGAGAAGGAGAACAAGAAGTAAATAATTCGTATAATTTCGGAGGTATTTCGGGCAGCACAATAGACGATCATTCCGTTTGGAATCAGTCTGATGTTTCTGCAGATGAAGCTAGGCAAGTTATTAAAGATGTTGTTGATCAAGCAATACAAAAGTGCCAAGGGAATATGCCGGGGCATCTCATTGATGCTATAAGATCGTTATCTAAACCTATTGTAAAATGGCGCGAATTGTTACGCCACTACATGGGTAAACATGTTGGTAATCGCAGAAAAACCTATAGTCGTAGAAATCGACGGTTTGATGAATTTGGTTTGCCGGGAGTTAGCCACCACGCGGCAGCTACAGTCAATGTTATCATTGACACATCAGGGTCAATAGGCACACGTGAACTCGAACAATTTTTTGGTGAAATAGAAACTATTAGCCATCGTGCAAAAACAAAAATATTGCAATGGGATAGTAAGTTTCAAGGATATGATGCATACAGGCGTGGAGATTGGAAAAAATTAAAGATTCACGGTAGAGGTGGCACAGACATGGCTGCCCCTGTGAATTGGTTAGTTGAAAATAATGCAATTGCAGACGCTCAAATAATGTTGACAGACGGTTATTGCAACTACGCTGATAAAAAACCATTTCCAATGATAACAGTTATAACTACCCCTGACACATCAGGCCCAGGATGGGGGCATGAAGTCAGAATGAAAATTGCTGATTGATGGTTAAATTGATTAGTGTGTTCATTATGTCTTTTGTGTTTTTAACATCTGGGTATATTGGCGGTGCTGCATTTTCATTTATTTTTGTGATTTTGGGTTATAAATTAGCTAGCATTATTTCTTTTGTTGTTGGTGCTTTAGCAGGGGTGGTTTTTGCCACGATATTATCATACATAATCTTGATTAAAAATGAAGACAAATATTCGGAAATTTGGAAGATCCAAAAGTCATATAAACCATCTAGAAATTGACAACCATGGAGGATCAATATGTGATTAAATTAAAGTGTTTGCTGTTACATGTTACATGTTTATTTTTAATTTAGTGTGGAGAAAATAATGTCTGGCGACACGCAGTACAACAGTTATGGCAGCGATGTGCAGGATGATCCACGGTATCAAAATCCTACGCCATTTGTTAGAGGTCGGCGGAAAACAGATAAAAAGAGCGCATTTTCTGTAAATAGCAATGTCAAGGTCGAACTTGATTTTGATATGGCTTTAGCGTTAGGTAGGTTTATTATTGATTCGAGATCAGAAAATACTGCAATTATGGCTTTGGGCCACCAATTGACCAATCTTGGTGAAGAACAAGATTAAACTCCGCCTGTTGAACGGACAATGTTCGTTATCGAACAAGAGCCGGAAGCACCAAGATCTTGATAATCAGATCTGCCGCCATTAGGATCGGTTTTGCCGATTCTGACAGATATCGGTTGGCCTGGGAACAGACTTTTAGGTAATTCTAAAAGTTTTATCCACCCTCCGTCGTTTCCTTCTACGACGATAGTGCTGCCTTCTGATCTTATTCTCAAGCCGTATGATTTATTTGCTTCTATTTTGCCTCTGTCAATTATTTCATTGTTGTTGTAATATACCCCAAAGTGTTCTTCACGGAGGTTTACTTTGATAGACCCACTAGAATATTGAAGAGAAATTCCAGGCCCCCAAGATGATCCACTATCACTTCCTTTGTTGATAGTGCATGATATCGATTGCAATGCATTGTAGTCATTTTCAATAAAACAACATTGGTTGCCTCTCGCCGTAATATTAACTACATCCCCGGCAGCATTTATTTTGCTGTCGTTGGAAACATAACTTCTCCATTTTTGGCCCACAACAGATATGGTTGGGATTCTTGACTCCGACCAAGTTTGCAGTCCATAATAATCTTTAACAACATTTATGGGATTGGCCAATGTTACTTTGGCAGAACCTGCAAACAATAATCCAACGGCCCGCATATCCATATCCATTATTATGCTGCCAGAATCACCACCTTTGCTCATAGAAGATGTCACAACACAATTGTTAAATGCAGCGCCGCCAAAATCATATCCGACTGTGAATTCGCCGTGTAAGGCTATTACTCTGCCAGCAGTATAACCAGTAGTCCTCCCACATTTCTGCACTGATTGTTTTACTTCAGCATTGCCAAATCCCGCGAGCTTTGCGTTTAAATGCGGATATTTAGGGTCTATCAATCCTTTATTAATTAATTCGTCTGGAATTGTTGCTATAGCAGAGTCGTGTGCATTATTATTTTTATTAAGGTGCGCAAACTTTTTTAATGTGGCTATGTATGGTAATTTATCAACGGGTTCTTGCCAACCTTTCCAATCTTTGTTAACACTACCAGCATCCATTATTCCAGGTTGAAAAATTGGATCCCCTTTTTGTGCGTCATTTTCGTTTGCGGCAACATGATTGTTTGTCAATAATACATGATCACCATCTTGATCTACAAAGAATCCGCCAATTGTGCCGCATGTAACTTTGGAATGACCGCAGCTGTATCCAGGATGTATGGGGCGAACTCGTGATGTAAATCCATGTTTTACGATTTCTCCCACTTCTATAACATCTATATATATGCCGTTTATTTTCTGTGGTATGATGTCTGCTGAAAATTTACCAATAGTATTGTCATCGTATTTCTTTTTGACAAATACTACTAAAGCGTCTGTCCCAGTTGGTTTGCCATCGGAAATCTTTTCCCCAATACCAGTTCCAACAACATTCTTTTTTTTGATGAGACTTTTAGAATATTCGTTTTGCAATTCTTTAATATCATTGGTCATAAACTGTTTTGCCCCAATAGTGTTTTGATGTATGGCTTATGTTATTTTTGAGATCAAAGCTAGAATAAATATCGTAACTTTTCAATGATAAATAGATATAGTATGACCTCAACTATATTACCCAATGACAGATGCTCAGTGTTTGCGGCAACGCCTACGGATGGCCAAATATTCGTAGATAGCGAGAGGGTACAATGGGTATATGATGCTGAAGCTTCTAGATGGGAAAGATTCGGTACAGTAGAAACTGTGCCGTTGGCTGACGCAGAAAATAGTGGCTTAATGTCTGCGTCAGACAAGAGATTGTTGGATAATATTCCGGCAGTGGGTGGTGGTTTTGGTCTTATTGTAGACACTAAACATATACTTCATAGTGATGCCAATCCTGCGGGTGTTATTCAGGGTGATATTAAATTAGTAAGCGATAGTCTTAACATACAGTGTGTAGATTCAAGTTTAGAAAAGATAACAACAACTACTTTTACCAATGATTGTAGACCTTGCGAGACTAAAACAGAAACAGAAGTAGATGTTATTTCTCAACCAGGTCTTCAATTTGAGTTAAATGAAAAATTCCTTAAAACATTGTTGATTGATCTTCCGGGTCCTCGCGGTAGCCGGGGATTATCGGGTCCCGAAGGATTTAAAGGAGCTGAGGGGCCTGCAGAAGGTCCTGTTGGTAATCAAGGACTGAAGGGTGCTAATGCCGACCATAAATGTGAATTAAACGGTATTAAATATGAAGATTTGAGTGGTTTAACTGATTCAGCCATCATAAACATGGAAATGGCTGATGTTTGCGAAATAATATTAACTAAAGCAAAATTAGATGTTTCGTTAGATCCAGCTGACAAAATTGTGGCGACCCCAGCCACTAGGTCAGTTACATTCGGATCTAGTTCAACTTGTGATTTGACAAATATGGATAATTGGTCACTGACGGGTGGTGTCGATATGCAGCTTATCAGGCTGGCGAAGGGTAGCCAATCTGATGAAATGATGTTCAATGCGATGTCTCTGTCGGATTTTGTCACAGATGTTGTTGGTCATTATAAAGAAAAATTAGTGGCAATTGATGAAAAATGGGGAAAAGAACTTAAAGAATTTACAGAGTCAGTTGATGATAAGGCTAGAGGAATAATATCATCGTTGGCGAATGATGTTTCTATGTGCGAATTTAATTTACCAGCTACTGAATATTGCATAACGCTAGAAGAATGTGGATCGTCCAACGGCACTACTACCACCACCACTAGCACCACTACTACCAGCACCACTACTACCAGCACCACTACTACCAGTCCGACACCTGTGGCCGCTGCTAGGGCCAATACGATTCATGATACCATAAAAATATCTGGAAACAAATTTTCATCTGTTAATGTGGGTATGCGAGAGTGGGAGATTAAATCGTGAGTGTGGTCCGTGCACATGGAGCAATGAGCGCAGAATTTCCGGCCAATCCAGTGCACGGAATGTTTTTTGAATTAAATAAAGGTTCGGTATATCAATATGATGGCGCGACTAATTCGTGGTCTAAGATAATCACCAATTCAGTGCCGCCTCCGGTGGTTAGTGATGTTTCAGACGGCTCCATGTTGTCTGAAGATTTTCAAAAATTAAACAGATTGATATTGCCGCCACCTAAGTCTACCATAATTGGAACCGATTGTGTTGCTTCATTTTCATCGGGCACAATAGGGTTATATGGCGATGATTATATTGATGTTGGGGGAAAAGTAGAACTTCGCAATATTGACAGCGAAGGGGACGTGTTAAGTAAGCTTTTTCCATTTCATACACACCAACATACGTATGCGTTTGATTTTTCGTTGAACATGGAAAAATTGATTGAAGAGCTTCAATCAAGAAATCAAGTAAATTTTTGTGGTTTAACTGGCAATAAAGGAAAGAAAGGTTTAACCGGCGGTAAAGGTGGTACGGTTTCGTTTATTGGGCCAACTGGTCCAAAAGGCGAACAGGGGGATTCGACCCCCTGCACCATTGCAATATCCAGAGACCCTTTGGCATTGGAATTAAAACCAACAGCTAAAAAAGCAATAGTTGGAGCCACAGTAGAAATAGACCCACTGGATAAAACAAAATTTACGCTTGCTTTGCAAAGACAAGCCATTGGTTCGGGTGATGCAGCTGACAAGCTGAATGTTAATGATGTGTCAAGTCCGTGGATATTGGCAGTTCCTAATATTTCTGGACAAGCGCAGGATATATCTTATGTTGATATTGACCCATTGTTAGAGGCTATACACCAAAAATTCTTAGTGGAAGTGCAACAATTAAAGCAAGGATATGAAGGTATAGCAAATGGTTGGTTGCAAACAATGTCTGATTTGTTTGACGAACAAAAAGCGGCGTTGTGTTGCGCATTAGAATTTTGCATGTCTAGGACTAAGAATATTGACATGCGGCAACATATGGAAAGTGTTGCTGGAGCAGCTGTGCCTTATGCCAAGGTCGCTTTGAACCCAAGAGACGCAGATGCTGCCGCAAAGTTCCCTGATTTTGTGGGAAGTCCATCAGAATCTAAAGAATCAACCGGTAGATTCATGCTGCCGGGGCTTGGTGAACCATTTGGGGAAGTGTTTGACAATGAATGTATTCCGCCTTCTGTTTGCACTAACTGCTCGTTTACGGTGGTCAACACACAGCACGGCTGGGCTGGCGGACCGGCGTTGGCGGATTCAATTGGTGGTACTTTAACTTTAGGTGATGGCGTTGTTTGCCAGACCGTGTTTGAGCTTACCACTGATGTCTCTCACGGCACTTTGGTTTTAAACGCGGACGGCAGTTTTACTTATACTCCGAATTCAGGGTATTTAGGGACCGATTCATTTGGTTTCATAGGAAGTTGTGCTGATGGAACTGCTGCGACAAGCGCTTGTACTGCCACTATTAATATGGTCGATCAATCTGCTCCAAATTGTGTCAATAAAACTTTTAACATAAGTGCTATAGAAGCTGGTCAAGGTGGCCCAGGTGCTGAAACAATAGTACCTCCTCCCGGTGTTTTAGGTGGTGCAACTGATCCTGAAGGAGACCCGTTAACAGCAGTATTAGATACTTGCGGCGGAGTATTGCCATGTGCACTGACGCATGGTACTATAGTAGCATTCAATTCTGATGGATCATTTGCTTATCTGCCTAATGAAGGTGTCGAAGACAAAATAGACACATTTAATTATCATATAAATGATGGAAAAGCCGATTCGGCTATTTGCGAAGTTGAATTAAAGATTGGCGTCACATTATCGCCAGCCGATGTTTTGGCAGTAGTGTTTATGGATGAATCTTCACCATACTCCCGATCTGGTGAAACAGCATTCACAGCAGACATTGCGGCTTGGGAAAATCATATGTCTGCACAAGGTCTGGATTCGGCTATATGTCTATGTCAGCCGAACGACGGAACGCCAACAGGGATGCCTGCCCGGAGATACTCTGACCTGGTTCCTCCTAGTAGGCAGGGTTTGCCCCCAGAAACAGGCCAAGCATTCCCAGATTTTGTGTTTTATGGAGCGGTTGGCCGGGATAGTGGATGCACCATGGAGCAGATACAAACCCACTTCCTTGCCACTGCTGGCAGTACCGTTCCGAGAGCTTTGGGGGTTTTCATTGATATATCAGGGTCAATGGCACGGAGGACTGTAACACCATGCGTAGATGATTTTGTAGCTTGGTATAAAGGATGGTCTAAGGACCTTAATGGATTTGAAGGGTGTGTGGAAATTGTAGAAACAAGAACAGAACGGTGGGTACATGAAGCCCTGAAAGCACTTAAACTGGCTGATGCTGCATGTCCGGCTATTACTCCTTCGGTTGTTTCTGTAAGCGACAATACTAAGCCGCTTAAGACTGTTACAGTGGATCCGATATTGAATTCTGGATCTAGTAACAACGGCGTTGAAGTTTTATTGGGGCCTGGGAAATATTCTGCTACAATAGACGAATGCACCACCAAATTTGATGGTATTTATGAAAATAATGTTCAAATAAAACACATTCGAAATGGAAAGAATCAGCACACACAATTTTTAGATAAAGGAAAGTTCAAAGAATTAGATTATTCTAAAAATGCCTATAATGGTTTATCTGTTTTATTTGAGCATGAAGGTGGATTGATAAAATTATATAATCAGAAGTCAGCATACGGTGAGGAATCCGGAAACACGATTGTTTCTATAAGACATATCGATGAGATATCACGCAAAATACTTCTTCCAGATTGGCATTGCCCCATGAGCATATCACATTTACAGTGGTATGGCAAGGGTTGGTATAACGACAGATGTTGCGGGTTAGTTGTTAATGTGGCAGGCCAAGATTTTATTGTTATGAAACGATCTATTGGGAATGATACTTCTTGCGGCGGCGGCGAAAATCTTGACACTCAATGTGTTGCGGCATTCATGGAAGAATATGGACATCCGGCTTTTGCATGGCCAACTTTAGATGGCGAGAAGTTTGCGCCAGTTCCCGACGTGAGCAATATAATATATAAATATGACGAGAATTTAAATGATATAGCAATGCGTA
>Ga0114934_10000325_pt1 | contig 29932 bp, 51 predicted proteins | sample 4SBtaG_2_FD_99695 | JGI IMG/M metagenome (GOLD analysis project Ga0114934, IMG submission 99695) | Deep subsurface microbial communities from Kolumbo volcano to uncover new lineages of life (NeLLi) - 4SBTROV10_white metaG | ecosystem: Environmental > Aquatic > Marine > Volcanic ...
CGCTGCCCGTGTTGCCAAGTTATGTATCCACCACCAAGGGCGAATACTACTAATCCTAAGATTATCTCAATCATATTATTACTCCTTTGTTATTCCTTCTTCGAAAGCAACACGGTTAAACCCCAAGGTCTTTAGTATCCTTAAGGTTTCTAACCATGCTGCACAGTGATCCGTTGTTTCTGGGTCACATGTATGCATTACTACACGATAGCATTTCTCTATCGCTTCGTCAGTCTTTATTGTCTTCGTCATTGTTGATTTCTCCAATGAGTTCAACAACAACATGATCTTCTACGTCTTTACCACATTCACCAAAGTCAACAACGAAACCTCTTACGAAGTTAAAGTTGTCATCTTCTAGTTTGTCAGCCTCCACGATAGCATCCATTAGGAATTTGTGTACTGGAAACCAGTAGTTATCTAAATCCTTAGGCCTGTTACCTTTAAAGAACAAAGTGTACTCTGGTCTAATCCAGTTGAACCTAGGAAGGGATTCAGTGAAGCCCTCTACTAGTTCAGCATAGTCTTTCTTACACTTGGCTTGAGATCCCCAATGCATCTTTTTGAATATATTCTGTGATAGTTTTACAACCTTACCCCTTCGAGTAAAAGTTGGGTATTCTAATATGGCGTTATATTTCATTACTTAACCTTCCTAATCGACCATCCACCTGTCTGATTATTCTTAGTTACCTGAACTTGATTTCCTTTGTACGAACGGCCATCACATAGATCTATTAGCTTCTGACGTAGTTCTTTCTGCTTTCTGGTAGCTTCATCTGCATCAGACTTAGCCATCTTCCAAAGCATTGCTAATTTGCACCACTGATCATCATCCCTCACAATAACATCCTTATCCCCAGCTTCAGGTTTCCCTTTGAAATATTCAGCCCAACCATCTACGATCTGTTGTTGAACTTGTTTATCTTGTTTTACAATTCTGTTCAAGCCAACCTTGTTCTTTCGATCATACACCCAGAAGTTACATTGGCTTTGTTTAGATAATAACATCTGTTGCTGCATTTGTAAAATGTAATGAATAGGAAGGTCTTCGTTAAGCTCCATGTTTGCCCATAGAGGCGAGCAGGATCCGTTTAGAGGGACTTTTATTTCTAAGATAGAGTTACCCTTGCCTCGCTCCATTCCGTCCAAGGAAGCCATTAATGGCAATCCATCAATTTCTTCAGTAATACAGACTGGTTCGTACTTCTTATCTGATAGTTTCTCAAATGCCTCTCTAGCTTCGTCCTCTGTTTCAGTTCCGATCTTCATAGCTTCGTTTAGTTTAATGTGAAGCTCTCCGTTCTTAACCTGCCATAGTTGTAATGGGGTCTTGGGAGTCCAAGGTGAAAGCTCTAGTACAGCTGCAACCTCTGATGCTGTTCCGTGTAGTTTTCTAATGTTTAGCCATTCTTTACTACCTTGTGGCAGTTGTTCTTCTGAGTATATCTTCATGTTTTGCTCCTTTGTTGTTTAGTGTTTAGTTATGTGTTTGCGTTTAGTAACTTCCAATGACCTTGTGGGTCGTAAAACATTCTTGTTTTTATATTCCTCATCTTTAATGAGTTGTCTTCTGTCTTGGCTTCTTGTTTTAGAAATACTATATCTGGATCTTTATGTTTGTTAAGTCTTTTTCTTGCCTGTGTTATGCTTATGTTTGCCTTATCTGCTACATCAATAGCAGTTACACTTTCTCCATTGTTTAACAAGTAATACTTAAGCTTCTTTTTCTTTGGCTCTGAAGCCTTGTTTGATTTTGTATTCTTAGGCATGAAAACATTCTTAGGGTCAATATATCTAGATAATCTAGATCTAGCTAATGCGTCCGAACATCCTATTTTATTTGCAACTTCTTTTGCAGTTACATAAGATCCATCAGTTAGTCGATATTTCTTCATTATGTCTCTCCTCTTATTTAATTGAATTTGGTGACCACCATGTATGATAAAGGATGTGGTCAAGCCTTCTAAACATTACTTGTTAGCTATGAAAAGGGAAACATGAAAACCCCAAAGGAGACTAACAAGAAAGAGCCATACATTAGCTCTAAGGTAACTACTTGTGCATACGGCAGTAGTTGTACCGTCTTTATAACCTTACTGAGGAGTCGTTATTTCCAGTAAGAGATGATGCACTCACCTAAATTAATGTTCCTTGTTTACTCTTCTTTGGAAACTTAGATGGAAGAAGCCCTGCGGCTTGTTTCCTCTTAACTTCCTTTATTTGTAAATGTTTAACGTATGATTTGGTTTCGGCTGTAGGCATTCTTGCTCTACAATTATCATGTTTAGGCCATTCCCCAAATCGTTCTTTATATTTATAAGCAGACCATCCTTTCTTATGACCTCTTGCTTCCCCTAGTCCCATTAGCTCTTCATAGAAGACCTTTCTGAAATCCTTAGCATACTTCTCTTTAGCTTCTATTATCCTAGTCTTCTTGTCAACTAATCCAAGTTGAGAATCTAAGAATGCTACGTATTCAGATTTGGTTTGATGTATCTTACCACATGTAGGGCAGATATTAGAACCAGAGTAAGTACGGAAGCAACCTTCACAAACAATGACAGCCTCTTCCCTTGTTCTTTCTTTACGTTCTGCCCTTTTTCTTAAGATGCCAGACCCTAAGTCCCATTGATGTTCATCATCAACAAACCCATTGATATATACAGCGCCAGAATGGTCGATTACCATAGCCTTGTCTTTGCTTTCATGTGGTCTAAGTACTCTTCCCACCATTTGTATATACAAACCTAGTGACTTTGTTGGTCTTGCTAGTACGCATACTTCAGCACAAGGAGCATCGAAGCCCTCTGTGAGAACCATGCAGTTACATAAGACAGTTATCTTTCCAGAGTTGAAGTCCTTTAGGATTTGTTCTCTTTCTTCATTATCAGTATCCCCATCTAGGTGACCTGCTTTGATCCCATTATTCTTGAATGTTTCCATTAGATTCTGAGAATGCTTTACACCTGATGCAAACACTAATGTCTGCTTATTCTTAGCTAGATGCTTCCATGTTGCTACAATGTCTCCTACAAGTTTAGGCTGATCCATTCTATCATTCAATGACTTAGAGTTGAAGTCTCCTCCTATCACCCCGATTCCTTTTAGATCTGGAACACTTGGTGAATAGTACGAGACATCTACCAAAGAACCGAGTTTAGTTAGTTCTTTAATGCTTGGAGCTGACACCATATGCTCATAAACACTTCCCAAACCTTCTCCGTTACCCCTTACTGGGGTAGCAGTTAACCCTATCAGTAGACTGTCTTTATATAAGTCTATTATCTTTAGGTAGGTATTTGAAAGGGATCTATGGCATTCATCAATAAAGATGACATCTGCTGGTGGGAGCTTCATCTTCTTAGCATTGATAGCTCTTGCTCTTAGTGTATCTACAGAGGCTATTTGTACTTTATAGACATCATTGGCTCTATGATTAGCCATTATGATTCCATGTGATATATCAGAGGCTTCTAGCTTCTCTGATGCTTGTGTTATTAACTCTCTTCTATGAGCTAAGAAGAGTACATTTAAGTCATTCTTAACGAAGTACTTGACTAAAGCAGCTGCCATTACTGTCTTTCCAGCTCCTGTAGCTGCTTGTAGTATTACTTTCTTCTTTCCCTGTTTATGAGACCTGACCAGTTTGTTCAGGACATCTTTCTGGTATTGTCTCAGTACAAAGCTCATCTCCTAAATGTGTTGTACAGAGACACACTGACAAAGGCTGTGAAGTATAGTATTAGAAATATTTCCATGTTGTTTCCTTATTGTTTGTTTAGTTTAATTAGGGTTGCATTGTAAGTACGAAGTGCAACAGCTTCGGAGCAGTTTATACAGTCGACTTACTCAACTGTTATCTATTGTGTATCTATAGACTAGAACGGTACATCTTCGTCATCTAGATCTGCTGTTACTTCTGACAGAGATACCTTGTCTTGCTTCTTGAAGTCAAAGGTTGGAACGAATTCATCTCCACCATCAGCTGTGTATTCAACTAACTCAAGGATTTGAACGGCTTCTAGACTAGCGGTTGAGCCAGTTGATGTAGCAGTCTTCCAATCGTGTACTGAACACTGGATGTTACATATAGTTCCATTGCCTAGTAGACCCGTGTAAGGGTTTCCATAGGTATCAACAACAATTACAGGCTTCTTAGGTTGCCCCTTGTAGCCAAAGGTTGATGTCTTGCTTAGCTTAATAGTCTTAAGACCATCTTCTAGAACCAAGTCGTGATCACGGTCACGCTTGAACTTAGGGTACATTCCCTTCTCCTTCCAAGCATCAGCCTGTTTGTCATCTAAGACAGCGATAAGATTCCAGCTATCTGGCTTTGGCTTATCGTCATCTTGCATAAATGGGGGCTCTGGGTTATTTGGATCCAGCTTTGCCCACATTACTTTTACATTGTTAAATTCATATGTTTTAGACATATTTATTCTCCTTTATTATCGAGCTTAATTGCTCATTTGTTACCCTTTATAAACAACAAGGGCTGCATCGATACTCTAGTGTGTGGTAGGTAGAGTCCGATACAGCTATTTATTTCTATTGAATATCCCTACCACAAGATATTCAAAGATGATTTTGGGTTGCTCTCGCTTCCCTCTATAAGGGCACAATAGGAATTTCCCTTGCTACGTAAGGCCTGTAGCCGTTTAGCAGAAGAAATATTGTGACTCCTTAATTTGCTCTAAATCCAAACTTCCAGATCTAGGTTCTGACACATTGAAACCATCATCTGAATGCACAAACTGATCCTTCATATTTGCGAATATATCATTGTTATACATTCTGATAAATACAGACTTAGTTATCTCCAATAGTTTATCAACATCGTCCGCATGGACAGAGAAGCTATCATGGATTGCCCCAAATGAGGTAATTCCTTCTTCGTTTAGTTCGTTGATTACTAAGGACATATGTGCTGCATCCATTGAATGAACGTAGTTGGGACTAATCCCAGATACTATTTCATGGATAGCAGGTTTGTCTGTTACTTCTCGATAGATGATATCGATGCGTTTCTTACAGAAGCTGACTACTGCCCTCTTCTTCTTTGTTGCCCATTTCTCAGACACAACTTCAAACCCACTTAGAGTCTCCCATTGTGCTGATTTATAGCCAAGTTCTTTAATCCTATACTTTGTTAGTGCTTGCAGGTAGTTCTTAACAGCCACTGGCCCTGAGCATAACGAGTTATAGGTTTCAACAAGGTCTTTAGCTAATTGATTAGCTACTGTTCTTGTTATGTTGTATTTAGCTGTCATTCCAGCGTCATAGCAATCCGTATAGATGATATTAGCAATGCATCTAACTCCTGCATCATATGCTTTGGTCATTGTTCCTCGCTTACTAATACCCTTGCGAATCAACTTCATTGGAATCTTTGAAAGTAGTAAGCCTAGGTCATTACCAACATTGGCGTTGATTATTCCTTTAGCTACTACAATGTAGAAATCAATAGGCTTCTCTTGAGGCATTAGCCCTACCATAGATCCTGCTATTTCATCTTTACTCATAGCTGCTAGATGCTGAGTTCCATTTACAGAACCATCTATAGCTATTGGTATTTGAGAGTAGTAATCTCCTTCTTCGGCTAAGTATTGAACAACTTCAAAGCATAAGGATAGAAATACCCAAGGCTTCTCAGCATTCATCCAAATCTCTTTAGCTTCTATCGGATCCATTGCTACTTCTAAGAATATATCTAAGTTATCTTCAGCCCAGTTAATCCTATCCTGTAATGTCATCTTATCTACAGACATGTCTGGCACACCATCAGATTCTAAATCTGTGATGTAATCGGATTCTGTCCATTTGATATTCTTAAGTTGTTCAACTTTGAAAGTCTCATTAAAGCTGTTGGCTATATGAACAAGTAAGTGTTTGTATCCTGTGTCTGTCATAAGCTTCTTCTCAGCAAACATCAAATGACCTCTTGCAAGGTCTGATGATTGATAAGAGAAGTATGGATCACGAGCATATACTCTTCCCCTAAAGTCCAGGAAGCTAGCTAAATAGAACTTATATCCTAACCATCCAGGAGCTTGTTCTGTTCCATGAATAGTATTCAATATAAACTCATCTCTATTTGTTTGAGATTGAGTCTTTAAACATAGTTGCTTAGCTTGCCATTGCCTATTCTTCTCTTCGTATACTTTTGAGCATTTCTGGATTTGTTTTATTAGTTTTCTCATCTGGGGACTGTTTGGTTGCAGTTTCTTCTTCTGTTTTTCATACTTAACCATCTGAGCCTCAATAACCTTAACTTGAGAAGAGCTACCTAAGTGAGGTTCGAATAAAACATCATTGAGATATAGCTCTACATCCTTATATTGTTTATTGTCATCTTCCCTTTTAATGTCACGAGCTTCAAATTTGACGATACAGCCATCTTTTGTGTTTAGCCTAATGCTACTATCAATTAATGAAGAAGTAAGCGATTTGGACACTTCCGCTACCTTAGGATTGATTTCCCATTGAACTTGCTCGATGTTATTCACAGCTTCCAGATATGGCTTTGTTTCTGATATCTTTGTAGCTCCTTTGATTAACCTATCTTCAACTCCAAGCACTACTCTCTTGTTAGAATCCCATTTAGGATACTTTCTAGAGGATATGCCTATCCTTTCCTTGACTAAGAACTTGATTCCTTTGAATTTTGATCCTATTTCAAGATGGTAAGGCTGAAACCTAATACCAACCTTTTTATCATTTTCGATAAGATGTTCATAGGACATGTATTCTTCTCTGTGTAATGAAACATAGTTGTTATCAATTAAGGATTCAACAATCAAAGAGCCTAGTTGTATTGATTTGTTGGTTGCTATCTTCTTTAAACCAAGAGTCTTTGCCGTTATCTCTCCAATCTTAACAAGGGAGTTTGTTAAAGGGACTTTGCCTTCATGTCTGCAGAAAGAGTAGGTTAGGAAGTTAAAGGTATCGGCTACTATTGAATATGATCTGAAATCATCTCTTAAGCATTTGGCATCCCTAAACACTTGGACTGCTATTCTTTTGTTGTTCTTATAATCAGTTACAGTTTCTTCAATAGCCCATACTATTTCTTGTATCTTGAATTCCACACATCCTCCCCTTTAGTTAGTTTCTATACTTACAAATCCCTCGTCTTTCTCTGTATCCATTCCTGCCATTAGAATATCATTCTGATCTTGTCCTACTCTGTCTGGAATAAATACCCAAGCCTCAATTCCCTTAACCATTAGTCGCTTTCCTAGCTTGTATGCTGCAGCCTGACCTGTGAAGTTACGGTCATTATCAGCATATATCCATACTTGATTAACACCTTCTGGCGGCACGAAGTTCTCTAGGCAACTAGCATTCATTGCAGCAAATGCAGGTAAGCCAGAGTCTTTGTGAGCAGCGTAAGCAGATTCAATCCCTTCTGCTATACATATCTTATCTTCGAAGTCAGTATGAAGCCTAATTGCTGCACCAGATATTGTTCCTTTAGGGCTCATTATCTTTCGCGCTGGGTCTACGTCTGCCTTCTTACCATCTTTAGTATATGTCAAATGGTATGACACACCTTGACCCTTCCAATCTTGGATAAGAGCAACCAATACCTCGTACTCACCTTGACTCTTCATCTCTTTGTAGAATTTAAGGTTTGCTTGTTTGAGTCCATCAGGGTAAGTATCAAAGCCTCTAGACTCTAAGTATTTAGTAACCGATGTGTAGCCCATTAGGTTAGTTGCTTTCTTAGCTACTGCCTTTAGAGCAGGTACTGGATTAAATTTAGGATTGTCTACTGCAATTCCTCCAGTTATTCCAAGTAGCTTTTTAACTTGTTTAGTTGCTGTTGAGAAACTAATGTCGAAGTATTTCTGAATGAGAGTCCAACCATCTCCATTACCACAACCTCTACAGATGTATAAGCCATCGTTGTTATAGTCTGTGAATCTGTATCTATCTTTGCCACCGCATAGTGGACATGGCCCGTTCTTTCCGTTTAAGTACTGCTCTGGTAGTCCAAGCTGTTTAAGCACTTGAAACCATTTCCCTTTAACTTCTTCAGTTACGTCTTTTCTCATGTTTTCTCCCAAGTAAGTTTAAATTTTAACATTAGTGCTTAAGGTACGTTATGTTTTTAATTGACGCATCCCAGCATTTAGTGCAACCCATACATTGACCATTAGTTTCAAATGCTCGGCAAGTTGCTTTGTCTGGATTTGTTGTGACTGTAGATGTGTGTTTGTACTTTGGTGGTATCCCATCAATCATACTGCCGCTCAAACGTATAATTAAATTCTTAGGAACCTTTCCTTTGAAGTTCTTGATTAACGAGGATTCCTTTGTTGGAAGCCAATGCTTGATCTCAGGTGTTTGTTTAGCTACTTCAACAATCTTCTTAAGATGATCCATATCTTGAATGTCACCACTATCATGATGTCTGAAGAGTCCAGAGTTTACGATTCGTTTCTTGTTCTTTAATATGAATACCCATGCCTTTACCCAACTATCATCAGATATAAGCCTAGTTCTACGTTGTAGAGCCTTCTTAACATTAGAGAATCTGTAGTTACCTTTACGTGCATAACAATCGTAACAAACAGATCCTTTAATGGTTGATAGTTTACCTCCTGCCTTACAGTCGAATGCTGATAGGTTGCTACTACATGTGTCTAGTTTAGATGTCTTAGCTACGCCTCCAGTAATCTCTTCAGCTGTCTTTAATGTTGTTATTTCTATGTTCATGTTATTTCCTGTTAGTTATGTATAATGGAAATCGATGGATCGTCCCGTGTTCTCCCAAGAACTACTACTCTCCTCAAGAATAGATTCGATCCATCACCTAATTAATGCAAGAACCCTTGTAGTTCTTCGTAGACAAATTGTGAATCATTATTCAATTCTTCTACTTCTTCTTCTGTTAACTTAACTCCAGTGTCTTTGAATTCAGCTTCAATTATGAAGGAATCTTCAAACTCTGGGTATTGGTCAGATTGCCAATCCATGTCAATTACCGTTATGTTATTAGTGTCAGTCATTACTCATTCCTTTGTTTATTACTTTAAAACCTGGTTTAGACAGGTTATCCCATTTAATAACTGACGGTGTGATTAATTTCATACTCACCCTCCAGTATCTTATTGGCTAACATCTCAACAACTTCAGTTAACTCCTCACTTAAGTAATCATCTAAGTCCATAACTACCTTACCTTCAATACGTAATAGGCACAGTAGCACTCTCATTATTTCTTGTTTATTCATTATTTATTCTCCTTTTGCTAATACTTCTTGTTAATAAGAGTAGCCTAAAGAAATTTAGTATAGGTCTACCGATAACACGTTCAACTGGGTATCCATATTTGTCTTTATACTCCAACTTCATTTTTATCTCCTTAACAACAATTACATTTACAACAACCACAGCTATCAGTTTGTTTAGGTTTAATCCTTAGATTGTTTGCTTTCCAGTTAGGGTTGTCTATATCTCTCCACGTGTACATTTGGCTACTAGCCGCATAAGAACACTCACAACCTATAACAGGATGCGCCCATTGTTCTTGTATCTTTGCTCCTTCTAACCAAGCTTGAAACATAAATATCCGTTCTCTTTTATCGTTATCATTAATTTTTATTCTCCTCTGGTTCGTAATACCAGTATTTCTGATTGGTGTTGTAATGGAATGAGCCATAGAAGTTACCTACTAAAGTCTCTTCTCCTACCTTCCATTTACCATAAGCGCCATCCATACCTAGGAAGTTCATAACAATAAACCCTCTATCATTATCTCTCATTACTACCTTATCCCCTTTAGGGATTTCATGTTGTTTTATTGTCTCTTTCATTCTTATCTTTCTTTGGCTTTAAGATCCAAGTCTTGCCTTTCTCATCATATACTTCTCCATCTGAATCATTCTCTACATCCCATTCTGTGTAGAAACAAGTTTCTTCAAGAAATAACCATTCTATTAAGCAGTCTGCATTACAGAATGTATATGTTGATTCCCATAAATGACCAGTATTCATACCACAATCACAGTTATGGCATTTCCTTGCGAATAGTTCCATTACCTACCTCCTTCAAACATTAACTTATCAGCCATCTCATCTAAAGATTCTCTAACATATATAAACTGAGAGTTTATAAGATTAATCTGAGTCTCATTACCTGTTATTCTTAACCATTGGACTTGTTCAGGATTAATCCACATAGAGCCTAAACCTCCTGATGCTACTCTGCCCTCGGTATGATCTACACTTTCTATCTTAACTAGCATCTTCTTTACTCCTTATATAATTCAGCACGATCTCTTCCTTTTGTAACTCTTCTAGGTGTCCAATCAAAGTTCTTAGAGCAAGTGATGCACCAAATGCCTCAGCACCCGAGTGACTATCATTAACATCTGCTTTGAAGTCATCTTTAATATCCTTTGCTATTCTCTTGAGTTGTTCAATAGTTATATTCATATTTCATCCTTACAGATATTCTCAATCTTGTTTAATACACGTCTGAGCTTAATGTTGTTATTAATCAAATGGTTACATCCTTCACTCTCATTAATAAATCTATCCCAAATATCACCAGTAAATCCACTCGTAGCAATATCTCCTACATCAATATCGGTTAAGGTGCTGTTGTTGTACTTAATAAACCTTGCGAGGTTCTTGTTCTCGTAGGCTAACATATCACGTTCTGCTTTCAACTCTTTAGTTTTGTCCTCTGCTATATCTCTATTAAGGTAAGCACTATCACGTTCTTGTTTCAAATCATCATTATGACTTTCCAATACTCTAATTAACTCTCTAGACTCATAACACTCATTATCGCCCTTAACACAAAAGCGTATACCATTAGGAGCTAGTGTTCTCATAAGTTCACTGACTGTCATATTAATAATCTCAGGTGCAGTCCAACCACTACCCACACCACCAGCTCTATTGACACTATCTATTAAACTAGCTTGCATCTCTAGTACGTTCTCTGTTAAATCTTGTCTTTGCTTATCCATAATATTTCTCCAAGTAATCAATAACATTGTCTTGCATATCAAGTAAGGTTCTTGAATCTAAGCCCACAGTAGATAATAATTCATCTACTGTTAACCATTTCTGCCTAGGGTTTTCTATCTCTAATAGTAGATCTCTTACAGAGAATGCATCGTTTAATATTTCATTCTTTTCCATCTTCGTCTAGCTCCCTGGTTAATTGTTTAATTTCTTCTATTAGTGGCTTAATATGTTTGAAATATTCGTCCGTTGAAAAGTCATCATTTAAATAAGCTTCTCGTAGTGGTTTCATATCTTCATATAGTTTATTCAATCGTCTTAATGGTTTAATCTTCTTTTCCATTTTCATCTCCTGTAATCTCTTCAATTGTGTATATCTTAGCTCCACCATATCTAGCATTACAACCCCAAGTATCTTCATATGCTTCTTGGTAGGCTAGCTCTGTAGCTTGTGCTTCATCACTAGCCTCAACTTCTACGGTTAGAACAGTCGTGACATCAACTTCTAATCTATATTTGTTCATAGTTATTCCTTGTATTCTACTTTTTCTACATATCCAACACCTGCAGCTTGAACTTGTTGATGAAACTTATCAGGATTATTTTCAAACATTTGTTGAACCATTCCTATTGCTTCATCTTGATTTCTTGCTTCTACTTGAGTTTCCACACTACTAAAGTCGATTGTGACGTTGTATTTATCCATGGAGAGCCTCCTTTTCATCACTGTAATGCTTTGGTAGGCATACAAGGTTATCTTCGTAATGCTGGACGATGGTGTTGTACATTACATATACTGCTGTTGTAGCAAATATTCTGTCCTCAGCTGGCAAGCCTTGGATGACCATATCTGCATATTGCATTGCTTCTTCGATGTTGTCTTTAGTTGCAAACAATCCATGTTTCTTTAGTTTCATATCTTCCTTCATGTTATTTCTCCTTGTTTAGATATAATGTTTTCCTTTGTTAATAGTATTGATTCATCTTAGCACCATGTACTTCAATGAACTTATCACTGACATATCTATCTATATCAGTTAATTGGTTTTCCCAACTTCTCCCAAGATTAGCTACCTCTTCATCAACGAATGAGAACCCATCATATAATTTCTGGGTTAGTATCATTTTGGTTGGAGACTCTTCTACTAACTTGTCCATATAAGCTAATTGTTTCTTATTAAATTTCATATTTCTTTCTTGTTTAGTTAACGAATGTCATTGCATCAAACTCTTGTCTTATTGAATGATCCGATTCTGTCCAGTCCTCTATCCGCGCATTGGCATCTTGGAAGACATGCTTAGGTAACCCCTTGATATTAACTTTTGATACCCAGCCTTCAACTAGCGTTTTAGCCTCTTCGAGAGTTTCTGCTTCTACTCCCACCCAATCATGCAGTTGTATTTCATATCTAATTTCATACATCTTCTTCATGTTATTACTCCTTTAATATTAACAAAGAATCCAACAATGGACACAACGAGGAACGAGGCCGTGTCCATAGTGAATCACCTTTTATTTCTTTAGTTTTAAGAATACAACTCTAGAGTCTTTTGATCCTTTAGTTGTTTCTATTAGATCTTTCTCTTTCAATTCTAGAACAGCTCTTTTAATAGTAGAGAATGACAAGTTCTTGAAATATGGATGCTCTATGATTTCATTGATATAAGCGTTGTCTGGCTTCCAACCAATGTATGCTAGGACTTTAAAAGCTGTACCCGACAAATGATTGAGATTATTTATATCTTGGTAATGCTTAAGTAAGGTCATGTAGTTCCATGCTAGTTTCATATCTTTGTTCTTCATTCTACTTCTCCTGTAACAGTTTGATTATTAACGATATTTCATGTGTTTCATCACTACCCAGCCTGTCTGACCAGCTAAGTAATGATGTTAGCTTTCTAATAGCTATATCTCTGTTAATGTCTTGTTTCATTGTTAATCTCCTTGTCGTTGTATTCCATAGATTCTGTTAGTTGATATGCCATCCATGCTGCGGCAATTGCCATGATTACTTCTACTACATCCATTCTCTTTTCTCCTTTATTGTGTCTAATTTATCTTGTATTGAATCCCAGTAACCTTCCTTTGATTGAAAGTTAATAATTCCTTGAGCTTCGTCTGGGAATGCTTTAACTAGTCGTTTCTGATTGCTGGTGTCAGCATGTGCAATACAGTCGGCTAGTTTGCTCATAAAGCCCCCTAGTCTTCTGTATTGCCAATCAACTACGAATTGTTCGCTTTTATTTAGCTTTATTTCTTTGTTTAGTTCTATTACGTTAGTCATAGTTGTACTCCCTACTTGTTACTGTTAATGTTGAACAATCAATGACATACGTGCCATTGTTTCCGTTGTCGTAGTCCATTTGACCTACAATTCCTACACCAAGTGATAAGTTTCCTGGAATCTCATCGTTAATAACGCCAATCAGCCTTGCTTTGGCGTATTCTGAGTCTCCTTCCCTGCCTTTCATTACTTTTCGTGTTTTCTTTAAGTAATATTCTATGCTGCTTGGTGATCCGTTCCAATGTAAGTAAATACCCACTGCACATTCACTAAACTTCTGTGTAGGCAGTTCTCTTAAACATAATACTGCTCTGTTTCCCATGTTGTTTCTCCTTGTTTATAGTTCTGCCTCAAAGTAGCAATCAGTTTCAGGATTGTCCTTTAAGAATTTCTGAATCTGTTCTCCAAGTGCTAGTCTTGCATACCATTCAAGTTGTCTTCTAATAGCATCTTGGTTGATTACTTCATCAAACCTTTCTTTCCAGTGCTTGATTATCATTTCATCGTTATAACCGTTGTTTTCTTCAAAGAATTGATCAAGCCTCTCTTTCCAGTTGTTTAGTTCCTTAAGGCATTCTTTGATTCCTTCTTCTACGTTGTTATCGTCACGGTCTACCATGTAGTTAATGTAGTTGTTGTTTTCTAGAGCTCCAAAGAACTCTCCGTCTTGAGATGATTGAACACCAAACCAGAACTTTCCTTCGATGTCGCCATTGTAATATCTACCCATGTTGTTTCTCCTTATTAACGTATTCATCTAGTTGGTCGAATACTGCTTGTTTACTTCCTTTAAATCCAAACTCTTTCTTTACTTGGGCATATACGCTTTGTTTAGAATGCTTCATACCCATTACTTCTAAGCCTAGTGCAGCTCTTAGTGCTATAAGTCTAAATAGATTTGTGTTTGTAATCATTGTTCCCATGTTATTACTCCTTTAATTAAAGACCTTCTGAGTCTCTTTCTCTATATTCAGTTTCCTTTGCAGAAAACTCCTTGTCTTCAGGCGAAAGACGATGGTCGCCTAAATAGAACTCCATCTTTGCTTCTTCAGCTATATCTCCTATATTGTCTCCCATTGAATCCCATAGGAAGTCAATTAGGGAATTAGTAATGAAATGATGGATATCAACAATATCCTTTTCTTCTTCTAGAAGCTCAGGATCTAATCCCATGTGTTCATCTACATAGCCTTTAAGAGCTCTAGGCATTACAGATTTAAAGCGTCCATAGGTATTGTCTATCTGAGATTGTAGTTTGTTGATTAGCTCGTTATTTGTTTCCATACATTAACTCCAGTTTTGCATCCGTCATGTATCTATCTACATCTTGGATTAAGGTTTCATAATCTCTAAGCTGTTCTAACTTATCTTGAACATCTTGAGGTAGTTGATCCCATCCTAGATAGTCTTGAAAGTATCTATTCAGGATTTGCTTTTGAGGCTTACTTAGTTTTCTTGCCATTACGTTTCTCCATGTCTATATGTGCATAAATAAGGAAGGCCAACCAAAGCATTGACCCTATTATTAATAATTGAGCTATTAATTGTTTATCCATAGCTATAAGAGTCTTGAGACTATTGCTTGGATAACTTCATCGATAAGATCTTCTTTATCAATCTTAAATTCTTTTAGCTTTTCTTTAACTTCATCTTTCATCTCCTTTATTTCTTGTTTCATGTCGTATTCTAACTCTTCAATCTTGTCCTCTACCTGGTCATAGATAGTGTCGTCAATGTAGGATTTGTCAGGTGTATCTTGTGTTGCCTTATCAACCATATCTGCAATCATAGAATCTATAGTCTGATTCTCGTATATAGATTGTTTGTTTCTAAGAGAAGCAATTGTTTCATCTCTATGTTCGATGGTTTGTTCAAGTCTACGTACTTGATCTCTTAATAGATCTGCTTGAATTACTTCATTACCTAGGATTGTTTCAATTTCTTTATTTGTTTCCATGTTATTACTCCTTTATATTGTTATGATTAGTATGATTAAAGCCCATACAATAGCGGTTACTGCCAAATAAGGTAGCTTGACGTTTCTATGAGCAGGGTTTAGTCCTATTCTGAAACATCTCACACCCCAAATACCTATTGATAGCATTACACCGACAAGAGCGGTTACTATTGTCCAATGAAAGCTCACGTATATATTTGCTAAATCCATGCTTTATTTCTCCTTTGTTGTTGATTTACTGTCTAACCAGTCTAAGAATCTCCATATTGCCTCTTCTGAGGGCTCTGGTTTCTGTGCTGCTTGTTCTATATCATCTTGAGAAGGACTTCGGTCTTGTTCGATATTGTCCTCCTGCATTTCTATATCTAGGTTTGAAAAGTAACCCATGTTATTTCTCCTTTAATTGTTCAGTTAGTTTTTCTAACTCAGTTTCTACCATTGGTTGTGTCCAAACAAGACCTTCAAGTTGATGCTTTGTGTAAAACTCTTTCAATGAGTCTTTTACTAAAGTGAGATCTACAGCGTCGCCACCATGAATACAATCAAATCCAATAAACCAGTCATCTTCGATTCTATCTGTGAATGTAACACCTCCATGAACTGTTATTGATTCAAATTGAGGATCTTCATAGTAAAGTTCATATAGATTATGGTCTTTAGGTATCTTTACGTATCCACATCTATGTCCAGACTCAACTGCAACGACCATTGTTTCAAAGTCGTTGTACGTGTTGCTGCTTTCGATATTCATGTTATTTCTCCTTTAATTGTTTTCTAGATCCTTAACAATCGTGTCCCATATCCAGCATCTGAATTGAGAAGGTTTGTATTGGAATTCTAGGTTTGTTTCAAGTTCTTCTTGGAAGTCCCACATAAGCATTTGCATGTCTGCATGGTTGTTATGTAGCCATTTAGTTACTTTGATTTGAATAGCTGTTCTTGTTTCTGCTTCATGCTTTGCCATGATATCTCCCAAGTTAATTGTATCGTTGATATGTGTTGTAGGTACTATTGTACCTGGTTTATTCTTAACCATGTTATTACTCCTTGTTAAATGGTCTTGCTTCTTTGTTGATGCCTTTCCTATTGTTGTAGGTTCTGGCTCTACGTAATTCGCCTCCAGTCTTAAGGCAAGATGTTGTTCCTGCATCAAGTTCTCTTAGTGCGCTCATAGGTAGAACTATGGAATCATCTCCCACAATTTCTACATCATCATTGATTGTTGCAACTAGGCAAACATCTCCCCAATAATGTAAGTTAAACGTTTCTCCATCCCAGTTAGCATTTGCTACTAGTTCGGTAGATCCGTCTTCCATTTGTACTGTAAACAGCATAATATTCTCCTTAAAGTCCTAAACAGACATTCTTGCGAATGCCTGCTATGAAAGGATATTTAGAACGGCATATCCACAACAGGCTGTTGAGATTGTCCTGAAGCTTGCTCTTGATTGTTATCTTGAGCTTGCTGTACAGGAGCTTTATCTAACATTTGTAAGATGCCTTGATAACCTGCAACAACAACTTCAGTCACGTATTGTGTGATGTTGTCCTTGTTTACAAAGCTACGATGGTTGAGTTTGCCTTCTACATACACTTTAGAGCCTTTCTTAAGGTAAGTGTTAGCAATATTAGCAACATTACCTCTGAATACTACTCGGTGTACTTGATGAGCTTCAACCTTGTTTCCTTGTGTGTCTTTGTAAGATTCATCTGTGTAGATGCTTACGTTTGTTAATGAACCGCCATCCTGGAATACTTTGATTTCTGGATCTGCGCCTAAATTACCTACTAGAGTTACTTTATTAATTGACATGTTAGTCTCCTAATTGATTGCAATATGCACACTGTCGAGGCTATCCTCTCTCGATACATATTGCTGGTTATAAAGATGAAGCGTGATTGCTTCGTAATACACACTGGTTTAGACAATGCATATTAGGAAGGAAAAGCAGTTTGGGTACTTAATGTACAGTCATGCTTAGGACTAGTGGGACAGTCTGCGTGAGCCTTTCGGTCTCTATGTCATCTGTGTGACAGAGGCAGTCCCTGTAGAGGAGGCAGTTTTAATTCATACCTAGGAATATCAGAGTGTCGGCTATTGATTCACTAAAGGATTCGCCACATCCACCAGTCACTATTTAAGATGCATAATGCGGAACTGTGTGAATTACACTATGCAAATGATTGGCACTACTAACTTACTCGTTGCCTATTAATGTATTTAGACATATGATTGTTGCTTGTTTATCGTTAGTATGGAATAGTTCCTCATGCAAACGAAACAAAGGAGAGTCTTCATGATCTCCAAGTTTGATTAGTTTGTAGTAACAAAGTTTATAAGATATTTTAGATAATAGTTTGTACACGATAATACTCCTTGGTTTAGTTAAAGAATTCACACATTGGACACAATCGAGCTCGCTCTTTAGCTCGTGCCGTGTCCATAGTTATCCACATAGTTATCCACAGGTTTTACAGAGTTGTGGATAACTCCTACAGCCCTTACGTACCAAGGGAAATTCCTATTGTGTCCTTATAGAGAGAAATAAGGACGGACTATGACGAGCTGAGATGGGCACAGCTTCGAGTCCCTAATGCCCACATTAGAGATCATAGTAGAATCAGTAGAGATGCTATGGTGAGCTTAATGCTAACTAAGTAGATTTCGATTACGACCCACATAAGACTCAGAGATGAGTTAAGTGAATCATAGAGGGAAAGTATAGAATCTGTGAAGATTCAATATAGTCTGCTTAGTTAGCAATGAGCTTACCTAAGTGAATATAGTTGGTAGGATTCAATGAGACCAGTGATGTATCTATGATGGTCAATGATGAATCTATAGTGATGCTTCGAGTGCTACATCTAGTGCCACTAAATGTGACAAATAGCTTATAAATGTGACAAATAGCTTATAAATGTGACAAATAGCTTAATACCACTCTGACACCCCTAAGATGCTCTCTAGAACACTACAGGAACAGCTAGCTTGCTTAATAATTCCTATTGTGTCCTTATAGAGGACAGTAATGTGCCCCTAGAAGCCCCCAGATTGTCGATTCTGGACGACTTTATGCTCAAGCCATACCAATGGTAGGCTAAGACACAAAGATGCCCTTATTCGGCACTTAGTCAGAGTCTAACTGAAGTATTAACTCTGAGTCCTTCCAAGAGATGACGAATGCAAACCTGTCAGACTCTAGCATGTATACACCAGAGCTCAGCTTAGACCACCACTTAGACACTTGAACGTGCTCGGCTAATGATCTCATTAGTCTTCGGTGTTCGTTGGTGTGCAGCGTGACCTCTGTGGTCTTGCCTTGCTTGCGGTTACGGATGAACTTACCGATAGCTCGCTGAGCCAAGTTGCCTCTGTTAGGTTCGATGTGATACTTAAGTCCCTCTACCCATAAGATTGTTGTGTTGATGTCCATGATGTTACTCCTGTGTTATTAAAAGATGAGTCAGTGTAGAACTCACACAATGGACACAAGAGCTTGCTCGCCGTGTACATCTTGGACTCTCAAGGATTAAGGGGGGTGTCAGAATATATCGGGGGGTGACTATAATATATATAACCCATAGACGATGCACAGATATAATTCTAAGATTAGTACACAGACGATGCACAGATATAATTCTAAGATTTAACTAAGGAGAAACATATGCCAAGAAAGAAGGCCACTATTGAAGCAAGACTGAAAGCCGCAAGGGACGGTGGAGAGAGACTTAAGGAAGCTGGGAAGCCCTATAGATTCAAGAAGGGAGTATCAGGGAATCCTGGGGGAAGAAAAGCTGGATCCAAGAACAAGATGAAAGAGGTTCCTTCAATTGAACAAGCTATGAAGCTTATGATGATGGAGGATGGTAGTATTGCTCCTTCTACGTATCTCATGATGCTGCTACAAAGGAACGTGGCTCAGAACACTTCAGCAGGTGATAAGATGGCTCTGGATTGCATTAGAGAGATTAATAAGTATACTGAAGCATCTAAGGATGCCAAGGAAGCGAATAAGAACAATGTTGAGGATTTGACTAATAGGGAAATCGAAGAAAGATTGTTTAAGATTGTTAATGACTAAGGAGGTGAGAAAATGCAAAAGCTGATTGATTTGTTGAGAGATATCATTGCATGGTTTAAGAAGATTTGGAATGAAACAGGGGAATGGACTCCTTCTGTTGTTGAAACCAAAGAAGTTAAGAAAGGTAGAGGGCGACCTAAAGGCTCTAAGAATAAGAAGAAGTAATGGTTGCGAATAGAGAAGCATCAGAGCTACTTGCTGAGTTAGAGAAGCGTAAGATATGGAAGCGTTGGAAGAATGATCCAAAGGCTTTCATAGAAGAAGCTTTGATGATATATCCTAAGGATGCCGACAAAGGTTTAATATCTTTGAGAATTAATAAGGCTCAGGAAGTAGTAGTTGATGAGTACAACAGGCAGATGAAAGAAATCGGCTATGTCCGAATGATTATCTCCAAGTACAGACAGGCAGGATTCTCAACCATTAGTTCTGCTTTAATATTCCATAGAACATTGTTTTATAAGAATACTAGGGCGGTAATTATTAGTTTGGACAAGCCCACTACTGAGAGTATCTTTAGTATGTCTAAGACATTCTGGGATAACCTTCCAGATAATATTAAGCCAGAGTTAGGGGTATCGAATAAGCGAGAGATGGTCTTTAAGGAGAATGATTCTAAATTTAGACTATTTACAGCTGGTGCAGATAACCCAGGACGTGGTACTACTAACACAGCATTGTTGTGTGACGAAACGGCTTTCTTCCAGAATGCTGATAAGGTGATGGCAGGACTGTTTCAGTCCGTGGCATTGACTAAAGGTAGTATTATTATTATCAATAGTACGTCTAATGGTGCACAAGGTGTGTATTACGATTTGTGGAACAAGGCAGAGAAAGGGGAAAGCAACTTCACACCTTTGTTTGTACCTTGGTATCTACAAGATGAGTATAGGTTACAATGTCCAGATAACCTAGAGTTAACGAATGACGAAGAAGGGTTAAAGGAAAGATGGGGCTTAGATAATGAGCAGATCTTTTGGAGACGGATTAAGATTGCAGAGACATCCACAGCGATGTTTAAGCAGGAATATCCGTTTACAGCTGAAGAGAGCTTCCTACAAAGTGGTAGCTCAGTATTCAGTAAGGAAGTCTTGGATAGGTATGTTCCTTGTGACCCTGAGAGCATCAGAGAGTATAACGATGATTATTCAGCTTTTGACGAATCAGGGGAAGGGAATCTTTCTATTTGGCAGGCCCCACAAAAGGATTACAAATATTTAATCGGGGCAGATGTCGCGTTAGGTGTAAAGGGAGATTACTCTGTAGCAACAGTAATGAATTCTGATAGGGAAGTGGTTGCAATTTATAGAAGCAATAGTACAGACCCTGTTAGATACGGAAAGATATTGTTTTATTTAGGTAGATGGTATAACAACTCGTTGATTTGCCCTGAGGCAAACTCAATTGGTATTGCCACAGTGCAGCAATTGTTTGGTATGAATTATCCAAATTTATATCAACAAAGAAAGACAGCTAATACAACTCCAGATAGTATTAATCATCTAGGGTTTAAGACAACATCGGCAACCAGAGCACCAATCATCTCTAATTTAAGGAGATTGATTGAAGATGAAGATATAGCAATTCCAAGTGTGTTAGTAATAGAAGAATTAAGAAACTTCATTATTACTCCAAGTGGAAAGGCAGAGGCTTCAGTAGGGCATCATGATGATATGGTGATGAGTTTAGCAATTACTTGCGAGGCTTATCGAACACATGGGCATGCATTAACAAACCAAACCTTTAGTTGGGGAGAGATTAATTCTCAATATCAAGCCCCAAATACTAAGTGGTTATAAGCGAGAGAGCGAATGAGCAAACATAAGATAGAGAAAGTAGATGACGACATGTTGATCGATTCGATCGATAGAAACATCCGTAACGCCACAGGCGGTTACACAGGATCGTCAGATGCAGCAAAAAGAAGAGAGAATTCAATTTACGAAATGAGTTTAGAGCCCAAGGGAGATTTAGAACCCCAAGGTGTATCTAAGATTGTTTCATCAGATTCAGCAGAGATTGCTGAAGGTTACACCGCACTGTTAACTAAGTTACTACTTGATAACAATAAGTTAGCATTATTCACTCCGTATAGCAATGAAGTGGCCTCAATTAAGGCCTCCCAGATTGCTTCGGATGTAGTGAACTACTGCCTATTCAATTCTAATCCAAATGGCTGGACTAAGCTAGAAACATGGATTAAGTCTGCAGTTGTATTCGGTAACAGTGCGCTAACCTGGGGATGGGAAGAGAGATTTGATTATGAAGTTGAAGAGTACGATACAATTCAACAAGAAGTATTAGATCAAATCCTTTCTGATTCAAATGTTGAGATCGTTGGAGATCTTAATATCCAAGAAAGTGAATTCGTCAACTTGGAGCTCGGTGACACGGTCATCTACGAAGATGTTAGATTAAGACGTAAGATTGACAAGTCTGGAGTTAAGATAACTAATATTCCTCCTGAATCATTTATGATTGATAAAGGGGCGGAAACAGTTTCTGAAGCTAGGTTTGTTGGTTTGGTTACTGACATGACTCGTTCTGAGATCAGAATTAACTGGCCAGACTTTACTGGCGATCTGTCTGAGATGGGCGAAGAAGCTTCGTTTAGAGACTCAGAATGGTCATTAGAGTCTTATGCTCGTAAGCAATCAGCAGGTGTTGATAACTGGAGTAATGTAGATGACGCGGAAGATGAAGCTAATATTTCTATTACTGTTGTTGAATGCTGGATTCGCTCTGACCGTGATGGTGATGGTATTGCTGAATTAAAGCATGTTATTAAGGCAGGTAATACAATCCTTGAAGAAGAAGACTGCTCTTATATCCCAATCGCAATACTTAACCCGATTGAGATTCCACATGAGTTCTATGGTTTGTCATTGTTAGATATGGCTCGCCCACAAACTCAAGCTACTACAGCTATTATGCGTGGATTCGTTGAGAATGTGTACTTCGGTAATTATGGCCGTACATTGGCAGACCCTAATGCTGTTGACTTCGCTGCGTTACAAAACCCGTTACCTAAGCAGATTATTGCGACTAACGGATCTCCAGCTAACGCTATTCAACAACTCACACCTGAGCAAGTAAGCCCTGGTACAGCTGGAATGCTAGAGTTCTTAGGTTTACAGAAAGAGCAATCTACTGGTCTTACTAAGACGGCAATGGGATTAAATGATACATTGTTTGTTTCAGGCAACTCTGAACAGAAGATGGGTAATGCTCAAAGCTCTGCTCAGATTCGTGTTGAACACATTGCTAGACGATTTGTTGAAAGTGGCATTAAAGACTTATGTCGTGGTGTATTGAGAGAGATGAAGGCAAACTTAAAGAATCCTATGCGCTATAAGACGGATAGAGGTTATGCTTCGTTGTCAGTGGAAGATTTACAGATGATGCCTTCAAATATGGATCTTGAGATTCAAGCCAACCTTGGTGAGAATTCAAACCAGAATATGGGTAATAAGTTGAATCAAATCGCTCAATTACTTCCTATGATGGCAGCAGATCCAACTGCATCTCCTTATATCAATTCAAAGGCTGCGTTTAACTTGGCTACAGATATACTGGCTAATATGGGTTTAGATCCTACAAGATTCTTGTTAGATCCTTCTGATGAAGAGGCTCAGCAGCAAGTTGAGCAGAAGCAACAAGAAGCTCAGCAGCAGCAAGAGCAGATTAAGCAAGCAGAAATTGAGAAGGCTCAACTTGATTCTCAAACATCTATTGCTAATATTAGTTACTTGAAGGCTGAGGTTGATAATAAGAAGATTGATAACAAGCGTCAGTTGTTAACCGCTCAAGACGAGTCAAATCGTAAATGGGCTGAGATAGCTGTTAAAGCTCAAGGAACAGAAGGAGCTAAAGTTCCTAGTCAAGTTCCTGTAAACTTTGAGGAATTATATCAAGACACAGAGGAGCAAGAAAAAGAGCAGGCTGAAATTCAACAGCAAGGTGAACAGTTAGCTCAGGCTACAATGGAAAACCCAGAGCAAGCTATGCAAATGGCACAGCAAGCTGGATTAGATCCATCACAACTGATGGGACAACAACAATAGATGAGAGATAGATGACACAGAAATATAATAGACATCAGGGTTATAAGAAAGACTCTGATGGTAAACCAAAAAAGGTATCGGTTTATGATGATGCACAAAGAACCTTGACTAAAGGCTATCAATGTGATGAAATAAAAGATACCATGACTATGGTAACCGAGGATATTCTCAATCAACTGTTTGTGCAATGGTTAGAAACTAAGCATTTCGAAACAGAATCAAGAGAATTCCTTTATAAGTTGGCTATTAGTCAAGGAGCAGTGATGAAGAACATCGAGCGCTCTATTACTGCTAAAAACAACAAAGCTCGTGAGAAAGAGGATGGATGATGAATGATGTAGAGAGTAAAGCTCTAGCTAGAATTGAATCTAGCATAAAAGCAACATTAAGTACAATAGCTTTAGGGCGTGGGCTAGGTGCTCAGGCAGCTGAACTTAATGACTTGGTGAAAGCGAAAGAAAATATTCTTGCAATGCAGAAGCCTAAGGTTAAAGCAAAGCCAGCTAAGAAAGAGGCTGTGCAAGAAGGTACACTTACATGTGAACATTGTGGTGCTACTGGGTTAACTAAGTTAACTTATGGTAGATGGCATGGTGATAAATGTAAGGATAAGAAGTAAGAGGTTCTATTTAAGAACTAATGATGATTGATTGAGAGGGTTTAGATTTTAAATAGACCCTCCTACGAATAATAGGAGACTATATGTCAGAAATAAATAGCGAAGCTACCCAAACGGATGAGTCGCAAGTTTCGGACTTTGACTTTGACGCTTTGGCGGATGAAGTGCTCGGTACAGACGAGCCTGCTACCCAAGAAAGTGAAGAGGCCACAGAAGAACTCATAGACGATGATCCCATCGTTGACGAGGACGCTGATGAAGTTGATGAAGTTGAGGAAGATGGTGAAGAGGAAGAAGTAGAAGATGAGGATGAGTCTGAGGACGCTACCCAAGAAGAATCTACTGAAGAATCGGAAGAAGACGAAGGTGAGATCGATATGGACTTTGCAGTCCCAGTCAAGATTGATGGGGAAGAAAGTGAAGTAACTATGGAAGAACTTATCGCCAACTATCAGACTAAGCAACATCAGTCAAAGAAAGGGGATGAACTTGCGAAACAGGCAAAAGAGTTAGATGCTTATAAAGCAGACGCTCAGGTATTTGCCCAAATTAACGCACAATTACTACAAGATCAAGATGACAAAGACAGACGAATCTTAGCAGGCCTTGAAAAGAAGGTTGATGAGGCTTACGCTGATGATGACTATGATGCTTCTAAGTTTGAAAGACAACTTAATAAAGCAACAAAGGAATACAATCAACGTAAATCTAACAGAGATTCAATGTTAGACAATATGGGAAGAAAGGTTCAGGAACAGCAAGCTGAGTTCTTTAACAAACAAGTTGAAGAATTTCATCAAGCTATTCCTGAGTTTATCCCAGATTGGTCAGACGATGTGGCTCAAGCCAATAGAGATTTCGCTTTAAAGAGTGGATTACCTGAACAGCTTGTTGACCACATGGTTGATCCAGCAGTTGTAGCGTTTGTGGATAAATACCGAAGACTAGCTGAGACTACTTCTAAGGGAGCTGTTAAACGAAAGAAAGCTCCAGTTAAGAGAGTCGCAACTAAAAAGCCTGTTTCTAAAACGACTAAAAAATCAAACAGAGTCGATCAAGCAAGACAAAGAATTGGAAAAGGCAAAGGATCAGAGAATGATAGTAAGGTTCTCTTTGATAATGTCATTGACAATATGTTTAGCTGATAGGCCTGTAATAATATAAGGATAGCAAAATGGCTACTAAATTTGGTACTTCAACCATATCGGGCAGTTTTACTGCTCAAGGTTCTCAGAAAGAGGATCTAGCAAACTACATCTCTAACATCTCTAGAGATATGACTCCATTCATGTCTTCAATCGGTAAGAACAAAGCTTCTGCGATTACTCACGAATGGTCAACTGATACTTTAGCTGCAGCTTCATTGCAAGCGGCAGTTGAAGGCTCAAGCTTCGCTGAATCAGACGGTCCAGTTGTACAGAAGATTGATAACAAAGCACAGATCTTTACTAAAGGTATCCGTGTTTCAGGTTCTCTTGAAGCTGTAGATAAGGCAGGACGTAAGTCTGAATTCAAATACCAGACTGAGAAGCGTGGTAAAGAAATCATGCGTGACATTGAGAAGACATTAGTTTCTTCTCAAGTTAAAGGTACGCAAGGTTCTTCAGCTTCAGGCAACATCCAAGCTTACGCACGTAAGATGGGTGGTTACCAGTCATACGCTGGTGTAGCAGAATCTGTTGCATCTGTAACATCTGGTTCATTAACAGTAACACAAGCTGCTGGTGATGGCTCTAATGTTGCATCTTCTTCAGGTACTGGTAAGGCTGCTGAGCCGTTTACTTTAGCAAGCATCAATGAAGTTCTTCGTGAAATCAACGGTGAAACTTCTGCTGCTCCATCTAAAGTAATGATGTCAACAGCTAACAAAGTAAACTTCTCTAACTTAGTTAATACTTCTTCAATGAATACTCGTAGAAATATTGATGAGAAAGGTAAGTTACGTCAATCAGTTGACTTATACGAGTCTGACTTTGGCGATGTTGAGTTAGTGCATAACTACTTGATGGATGACACTGAAGTGTTCGTTTACGATCCTTCGCTATTGTCAGTTTCTACTCTTCGTCCGATTCAGTTCCGTGACATCAACGAAGATGGTGACTCTTTACGTTCTTACATGGTACACGAATGTACTTTGGAAGCTAAGAGCCCAAGTGGTAACGGCATCATCATCGATGTTTCTTTAACTTAATAGGCTAAAGCAAAGTTGAATTAATCCCTGCTTTCGGGTGGGGGTTATTCTTACCAAGATGGATTCTATGAGTCTGTGTTGATAAGAATAATAATGAGATGAAAAGATGAGAGAAACAAAAGAACAATTATTCCCAGGGTACGAGGTTCACCAAGATGCTAGTGGCATTGGGATTGTACAAGACATTGAGCCTCATTTAGAATGGGCTAAAGAGCAAAGAGAGTTTAGTAAGAAACAAAAAAGGATTGATTCTGGTTTCAAGCCTTTTTGTAATGTTCCCGACACAGTAGCTTTAGACATTATGACGAAATACAACATCAATATACACGATAAGAATATTCAACCAGAGGATATGAGAAAATTTAAGAGGATTATGAAAACAGAGTATCCTCATTTAATGTATTACTAATTTAGGAGACCTATATGGCCATTACTAACCAAGCTACATTACGCACAGCGGTTGCGGATTGGCTAAATAGATCAGACTTAACTACTGCCCAGATTGATTTATTTATTGAGATGGGAGAAGCTAGAGTCTACGAGTTGCTTAGAGTACCTCCTTTAGAGAAGTTAGAAGGGTTTTCAGTGGCTGCTAGTAATTCTAGTATTACTATCCCTTCAGGCTTCTTAGAGTTAATTGAATTAAGATATGTTCAGTCAGGAACTTGTTCGGTATCTCCAACTACTAACACTACTAGAGCTTTATGTTCTGCAGCAAGCGGTACTTGGACTGATAGTGATAAGAATGATGATGTCTCTTATCGTAGAGTAGATGGAAAAGCTTTTCATAACAACAAGATGAACTATGCTTTCACTAGAGAGCTAACAAGCTTCCTATTAACTGATAAAGAAGGCAATCAAAGCGCTGAAGGTGAATTTGTTCTTAAGTACTATAAGGCGGATAGCCCTATTGGCACAACTACTGGTTCACCAGCTGTTGAAGTAGTTCCTTGGATACTATCTAGTGAATACGAAACAATCTTATTTTCTGCCTTAGCTGCAGGTTCTGCCTTCTTAGGTGATATTGAGTCAGCAGATAGATTTGGAGCATTATTCCAAAATAAGATTGACACATTAAACAATAAGGCTAAAGAAGCAGAACTTACAGGAGCTACATTCACTCAAGTGTATTCTGCAAGCCTAATTTAAGGAGATATTATGCCTAGAAATTCATTCTATGATGGTAATGCAGGCGATGATGTTACTATTGATAATTCAGTAGCACAAGCAAAGACCTCAGAAACAAACGCTGCTAACTCAGCTACAGCTGCGGCTTCTTCAGCATCAGGTGCTGCTACTAGCGCAACTAATGCAGCAGCTTCATACGATTCATTTGACGATAGATATTTAGGGGCTAAGGCTTCTAATCCCTCTACTGACAATGATGGAGATACTTTGCTTGATGGTGCTCTATATTGGAACACTACAACTAACCAAATGTTCGTTTATGATTTGGGAGCTACGACTTGGGATATTCTAAAACCAACAACTAGTGAACAAACCAATATCAACACTGTTGCTGGAATCTCTAGTAATGTAACTACAGTGGCTGGAATCAGTGCTAATACAACTACAGTCGCTGGTATTGCTAGTGATGTGACCGCTGTTGCTGGAAAGGCTACAGAAGTGGGTAGACTAGGTACAGCTGCCGCTGTAGCAGATATGGCTATCTTAGGAACAACAGATGTTGTTGCGGATCTAAATACTTTAGCTACAGCAGATGTTGTGGCAGACTTAAATACCTTAGGTACTGCAGATGTAGTAGCTGACCTTAATACCTTAGGTACAGCTGATGTTGTATCAGATATGAATACCTTAGGTACTGCTGATGTAGTATCTGATATGAATACACTAGGTACTTCGGCTAATGTAACTAATATGAATACCTTAGCTGGTATTTCAGCTAACGTTACTACAGTAGCTGGTATCTCCTCTAATGTTACAACAGTAGCTGGAAAAGCCACTGAGATTGGTCGCTTAGGCACTGCTGATGCAGTAGCTGATATGAACATTCTAGGTACTGCAGATGTAGTGTCTGATATGAATACCCTGGGTACTGCTGATATAGTATCAGATATGAATACATTAGCAGTCGCTGATGTTATTTCAGATATGAATACCTTAGCTACAGCAGATGTTGTGGCTGACCTTAATACTTTAGGTACAGCAGACGTTGTATCAGATATGAATACTTTAGGTACAGCTGCTAATGTAACAGCAATGGATACTTGTGCTAGTAATATCACTGGTATTAATTCATTTGCTGATAGATACAGGATTGCAGCATCAGCTCCTACAACTTCTAAAGATGAAGGTGACTTATACTTTAATACAACTGACAATACATTAAACCACTACAATGGCTCGTCATGGTCTCCGATCATTTCTTATTCAGCTGGTACTGGTATTAGTATTGCAAGTGGTGTTATCTCAGCTAGCTCTATAGCTTTAACAACAGTTCAAACAGCAGCTACTCAAGTGGCTATGTTAGCTCTTACAACACAAGAAGGCGATGTAGTAGTTAGAACTGATGAGAATAAGACTTATGTCAAGAACGCTGGCACTGCTGGAACAATGGCAGACTTCACGTTACTTGAAACTCCAACTGATGCTGTATCAAGCGTTAATGGCCAAACAGGAACAGTAGTAATTAATACAGCTACTACTTCAGCTAACGGCTTAATGTCATCAGGTGATAAGACTAAGCTTAACGGTATTGAAACTGGTGCTACCGCAGATCAGACTAATGCTGAGATTAAGACAGCTTATGAAGCTAATGCTGATACCAATGAGTTCAGTGATGTTGAACAGACCAAGTTAAGTGGTATTGCTACGAGCGCTAATAACTATTCATTGCCTACCGCAAGTGCTTCAACACTTGGTGGTATTAAAGTAGGAACAAACCTAAGTATTGCTTCAGGAGTGTTATCATCTACTGATACAAATACTACTTATACAAGTTCAGATTTTACACACGATGATTTAACGGGCTTTGTAGCGAACGAGCATATTGATTGGACAGCAGACCAAGGTGCAACTAATGTTCATTCAGGTAACTACACAAATACAACATATAGTGTAGGTGATGGTGGTTTAACAACTAACGACTTTACTGATGCTGATCATACAAAACTAAATGGTATTGCTACGAGTGCAAACAATTACTCTCACCCTACTGGTGCTGGTGATAAACATATACCTACAGGTGGCGCTACTGGACAGTTCTTAAAATACTCTGCATCTGGTACAGCTGTATGGGCAGCAGATAATGATACTACATACTCGGTAGGTGATGGTGGTTTAACAACTAAAGACTTTACAACTACGTTAAAGAGCAAACTAGATGGCATTGCTGCTTCTGCAAATAATTACACACACCCTGCTACTCACACTATTAGTGAAGTGTCAGGCTTACAAACAGCTTTAGATGCTAAAGAGACAGCAGGTGACGCAGTTGCTATGGCGATCGCATTAGGATAGGAACATAAATGGCAAATACATTTCAAAGAGCGGTAAACGCTAACATAGGTACAACCTTAGAGGCGGTACACACAGCTACTACTAAGACAGTAGTCATTGGTTTAACATTATCTAATGTAACAGGTGGCTCAATCACAGCAAGTGTGCAACTAGCTACATCAGGTGAAGACCCGTACATCATTAAGAACATTCCTATCCCATCAGGCTCATCAGTTGAGGTTATGGCAGGTAATAAGATTGTGATGAACAGTGGAGATATTATTAAGGTA
>Ga0114934_10000327_pt1 | contig 29877 bp, 22 predicted proteins | sample 4SBtaG_2_FD_99695 | JGI IMG/M metagenome (GOLD analysis project Ga0114934, IMG submission 99695) | Deep subsurface microbial communities from Kolumbo volcano to uncover new lineages of life (NeLLi) - 4SBTROV10_white metaG | ecosystem: Environmental > Aquatic > Marine > Volcanic ...
ACAGCCCTCTATGGGGGATCTGTGGAGGAAGTGTATGCGGCAGGGAAGCCGCATCCAAGCCTACAAGGATGTATTTACGGCGTCTTCCGGAACAGATCACCCATAGAGGGGCGAGCAGTTACACTGATAGTTAGATAACAGGATAAATTAATGAGAACAAGGCAATCAAATGCAGGAATATAAATCTATTTCAAATTTGTTTAACGCTGTTCTCATTAATTTAGACCTCGCATAGCATTGGCTTTTTATGCAATCAGACACGAGTACTCGATCCGAGAATAGAAAACCTCCCAGCCCGCGCTGGTTATTGGCTGAGCTAACATATGCCTGCCCGCTGCAATGCCCCTATTGCTCAAATCCAATCGATTATGCACACCTCAATCATGAGTTAAAAACGGAAGACTGGCTACGCGTTCTAAGCCAGGCTCGGGAAATGGGTGCAGTTCAACTGGGCTTTTCCGGAGGCGAGCCGCTCATTCGCCAAGACCTCACTACGCTAGTCAGCCACTCTCGCACACTCGGTTACTACATAAACCTGATTACATCGGGTTACGGCCTGACAGAAGACAGAATCGTCGAACTGAAAGAAGCCGGTCTGGATCATATTCAACTCAGTATTCAGGCCAGTACCCAGGAATTAAACGATCATCTCGCAGGTACAAACAGTTTTCAGCAGAAATGTGAGGTGGCCACCTTAATTAAAAAGCATGGCTATCCCATGGTTTTATGTGTTGTCATCCACCGACAGAATATCCATCAAATGGAACAAATTCTCAATATGGCTGACTCTCTGGGAGCCGACTATCTGGAAATAGCCAATACTCAGTATTATGGTTGGGCGCATCTGAACCGGGATCAACTGTTACCCAGCCGGGAGCAACTGAAAAAAGCAGAGTCCATTACCGAACGTTACAAAGAAAAACACTCCGGAAAGATGAAGATATATTACGTCGTTCCTGACTTTTACGAAGACAGACCGAAAGCCTGTATGAACGGCTGGGGGACGACTTTTTTAACCATTGCACCCGATGGCACGGCTCTGCCCTGCCATTCTGCACGTCAACTACCAGATCTAAACTGCCCCAACGTTCGCGACATGAGCATAGGCGACATCTGGGAAACATCCGCCGCATTCAACAAATATCGTGGTGACAACTGGATGCAGGAACCCTGCCGTAGCTGCCCGGAAAAAAACAAAGATTTCGGCGGATGCCGATGCCAGGCCTATCTGTTAAGTGGCGATGCAAGCGCCACCGACCCGGTGTGTAGTCTGTCACCCCAACATCAGCAAGTCATCGATGCGATTGACTCTGCAGGCATCCAATCCAGTCAATCCGAACAACCACTGATATTCCGCAATAGTCTGAATTCAAAAAGACTTAAAGGATAAGGAAGAGCCCTCCGGGGATAATTTTACACGCTGCGTGTAAACAAGACCCCTATTCTTATCAGCACAGTAAATAAAACGCTATAAATTAGCCGAATTTACCGCAATGTTGTTTTTAGACACATGAGTTGATTGACGAACTAATTCGTGAAAATCCATCGGCTTGCCGATACCATAGCCTTGAGCATAATCAACGCCGACATCCCTTAACATGTCCATGATTTCGTCATTCTCTACAAACTCTGCGATTGTACGCATGCCCATCACCTGACCAATATCATTAATGGATTTCACCATCGCGCGGTCAATAGGGTCATCGACCATATCTTTGACAAATATTCCGTCTATTTTCAAATAATCCACGGGCAGATTCTTCAAATATCCAAATGAGGACAGTCCCGAACCAAAATCGTCCAAAGCAAACTGACATCCGAATTGCTTTAGGGTTGAAATGAATCTGATCGCAGTCGTCATATTGGCAATTGCCGCAGTCTCGGTAATTTCAAAACAGATCTTGTTACCCTTCAACTCGCTACCCTGTAACAGGGCTACGATAAATTCCAGAAAAGATTCATCGGTCAGTGACTGACCGGACAAATTGACCGAAACAAAAGTAATATGACTGAGAAAATCCGGATTACCCACCAAGGTCTTTACCGCTTGTTCAACCACCCAACGATCCAGTTGCAACATCAGGTTGTATCGCTCAGCCGCTGGTAGAAAGGCTCCGGGAGGAATAACCATGCCTTCCTCAGCCTTCATCCTGATGAGTAATTCATAATGTGTATCGATGCGATTATCAAGCGGGACAATGGCCTGTGCGTACAAACAAAACAAGTCTTCTTCCAGCGCCTGATAAATACGAGGCACCCATTGCATCTCACCTTGACGCTGAGCGATTTCATTATCTTCCGGGTGATAAACATGCAAGCGATTACGACCCGAATCTTTAGCCATATAACACGCTGCATCCGCTTGCTTTAATAATTGCGTCAGATCGGACATAGCCTCAGTAATCGCCACCAGACCCAAACTCACCCCTACTCGGAAAGATTGTCCCTCCCAGTTGAAGTGATAGTCCTGGATTGCATCCAATATTGAGGTGGCCACCCGACTGGCATTATCCAATGAACAATGCTCCATTAAAATCGCGAATTCGTCACCACCCAGGCGAGCCAGAGTATCACGCTTGCGCACCTTCTTTTGCAGAATCAGGGAAAGCTGGCGCAGCAACTCATCACCCGCAGTATGCCCACAAGAATCATTAACAATCTTGAAACGGTCAAGATCCATAAAACACATCACGTGTTCTGTCTTATTCTGCCGAGTCATCGACAACAGGCGCTCAGCACGATGCTCGAACTCGCGGCGATTAATCAGTCCGGTGAGTACATCATGGGTCGCCTGATAGCTCAGTTGTTCCGTTAATTCATATTCATGGGTCACATCGTCCTGTATACCGACATAGTGAGTAACCTTGCCGCTAAGATTTCTGATGCAGGAAATTGAACAACGCTCCCAGTAAAGCGTGCCGTCCTTCTTTTTATTGCGCAAATCACCCTTCCATTCACCTGACGAGCAAATAGTATCCCTGATCTCATCATAGATAGAATCCGGTGTGTGCCCCGATTGCAGCAAATAACGAGGATTTTGTCCCATTGCTTCGTTGCGGGAATAACCAGTAATATCGGTAAACTTGGGGTTAATATATTCAATACATCCATCAGAGTCGGTCATCACCACAGCAGAAGAACTCGCTTCCACGGCACGAGAGAGTTTCTGTAAATCTTCTTCCGCCTGTTTACGCTCAGTGATATCCGAGGCCACGCCCAGGAACTGATGAACCGAGCCATCTTCTTCGAATAAGGGTCGCTTGGTAATCTGTAGCCAGCGCTCAACCCCTTCAGCGGTTGTGAATTTTTCTTCGAGAATGAATTTATCGCATTGGCCATCAATCACTTCGACATCATCTCGATGGGAATCCTGGCTTTCTTCCGTATTAAGATTGAAATCGGAATCCAGGCTACCAACCAGACCGTCGACCGTGGAACCATAAGCATTTGCAATTGATTTATTCGCCAGTACAAAACGACTGTCACGATCCTTTACGAAAATAAAGTTGGGATTGGAATCAATGACACGTTGTAAAAAAGAAGTGCGCTCCTTAATTTTTCCCTCCAGATTTCGATTGGTATTCTCCAAAGTTTCTTGGCTGATTCTCAATTCTGAATGCATTTGATTGAAGGACACTATCAGATCGTCCAGCTCATCCAGCCCACTGGTTGCAATTTTTTGGTTTAATTTGCCAGCTGCTAAATCATGGGCCGCTTCAACCAAGGATTGAATCGGCTTGACCAGTTGTTTTGACCCGCTAAGCGACAGAACAATAGCAAGAAGCCCAATAATAATCAGCAGTATTACAGTGACTGCAACAGCTATCCAACTGATCTTGTCAACCCTTTTCGCTTGCATACGCATGGCAGAACTGTAATGAGTAGACAAATCCCGCAACATTTTTATCGAAGACTCTGCTAAAGGAACAGCATCAGTTAAAAGTGCATGTTGAGCAACATTCCAACTCAATTTTTCCCTTAATGTAAAGATCCTTTTTGTCAGGTTTTTATAAACGATCAGCTCAGTTTCAAGGAATGAGACTAATTGTTGAGCATTCTCATCAAACTGCGTATGTCGACCGATTTCGAATAGGCTGCGATCAACATGCTTTATTGCAGCCTCAAAGTCCACTTTATAGTGAGCTTCTGCGGTATCCAGATATCGTCCCAGCAGAGAATGTGACTCTGCGAAATGAACACGCAATTGGTACAGAGTAGCCAATAAACTTTTATCGTTTATAGTTTGATTATTCCGGGTTGCACCATCGATCAAACCAATGATCGCCCGCAAGATATTCTTTTTCAGTAGATTGCCCTGGTCATCATAGAGTGCCCGCGCCGGTTGATTACCCGGAGTGTGGGCGACATCTTCAATCCACCACTGTGCTTCATTAAGATCGGCGAGTACGCCTAAGATACGGTTGAATTGTCTCGAATCAGCGTTTATCGTTAGACGCCTGAGTTCTTCCACAGCAGGATCGATGTCATTTTGCCAGGCTTGTTGCCTTTTCTGACGATATTTAGGATCACCCAAAGCAATCCATCCACGCATTGCGACCAGAGATGACTGAATACCATTGAGAACTTTTAATGACGCTTGCGCCGTGGGGCCTTGCTTGAAGGCGAGCTCACGGGCATTGTTGCCCAGGAACCCTATTGTGCCTATTGCAATGGCCAAGGCAAACATTCCGATGAGCGCGATGCTTAAATGAGATCGTAAAAACCGGCCTTGTAAACTATCCGATAATAGCTTATCGAAACCAATAGAACCCGCTAAAGCCGACCTAAGATCCATTAGCGAGCAGACAACCAGCTTGCAGAATCACCTACTCTGTCACTCAATTCCTGTAATTGTGCTTCCAGAATGCCAACGCGTTGATAGACATCGCTGGGGAATTTACGACCCGGATTATAGACCTCACGAGGCGTTACCGAACCCTTGATGTGTCTATGCACAAAAGCCAGCTCAGATACTATCAATGAAGCAATATCGTAAACGTCACTGGGAACAATGTGATTGTCATCTATCGCAGAAACATCCATCTCCAACATACTCAGCCCGGAACGGATACCAACATTTCTGATGAGGACATAGGATCTGATCAGTCTGTGAAATACATCGCCAGAAATTTTCTTCCTTTGACGTGGTTCTTCTAACGGAATTCGCTTTGAATCGGGAAACTGAGCAAGTAATTTCGCGCTGTAGCCAATCGCCAGACTGACACGCTGGAATACATCTTCAGGGGCGAAGCGCTTATCCAGCATTCGATTTAACTGGCGATTCAAAGAAATGATATTAAGAAAAACATCCGAAGGCGTGAGTGTCGGATCGATTGATGGTTGTTCAATAACTTCATCAATCGCCAAATGCGTTTTCACACCTCTTATCATTTGCATGGCCTCATCCACCATTGCAAATACATGCCGCGGATAAATGGCTCCCCGCGGTGTCAGAGGCTCTGCTCGTTCAATACGAATCTGTTCGAAACTGAAACGATTTGACTTACGAAATAATGTCAGTGCCTGATAAAAAACTTCGCGCGGTGCAGCATCACGGACCAATATGCCACTGGCACCAATTTTTGGCATTCCCATTTCCTGGCGAATCAAATCCAGTTCCCGATGAACGCGAGTGACATGCATAAATACATGTGCAGGAATAATATCGCCAGGATCATCATCAGCTAGGTTCTGCTTCGATACCTCGTTCTCTACAGCAAACGAGGAAAACGGAAATGCGAACAAGAACACAAGCAAAAACAGTCCGAAATTTCGGTTTAACCAATACATCAGTACTACTTCAAAATTGAAATGCTTTAAAGTATAGCTAGAAAATTAGAGTTGTTATTTTCTAATCTCTTTCCAGTTCGGTAGCTATAGTTTTTTTGCGGGGGCAAGCTATTGATTGCATGAACTTTTGCGACAGGAATATCGCAACAAATCTTACAGAATTTTTGTTTTTTTAAGTACCTGCATTGAGCTAATGCCTTCGTCCACAACAGCAATTTTGATACCTGCTGTTAGAATCAACAGCCAGGTTTAGCAGCCAATTAAATCCAACTATTGACAATCTCACTGTTCTTCCCTGCTTTCAACTAAACCGAAAATGTACCAGATCAGTCGCACCTTCCACAATAGCCTCTCCCAATGAAAGCACACCAATAGCATCCGATATCCATTCTTCATGATGAAGAAAAATATCCAGACCATCCGCAGATCGTTTACCATCAAGCGTTCTGACAAAAGTTCCGTTAGTACTTTGATCTTTAATAATTATTTTTCCATTGCGGCAATTAACTGTCGCATGGATGCGGGATGCAGCCTCAGCATGAATGATTAATCCACACTGCTTACCTCGCCCGATCACTAATTCACCCGACGCTTCATTGACCAGAATTTCCCGATCCCGATAACTTAGGCATATAGAGGTTTCATTTCTACGTCTGTTTACATTTCCCTCAGCCTTTGAAGTCACAACCATTGTCCGATCACTTTCTTCCCAAAGCACTTCATGAACCATATAAGGCTCTTTTTTTCCCTTTAAAAACATACGATCCATAAATCGTAGTCTTTGTTGATTCTCTTCAGACAAATACTCTACAGTCTGGTGATTAATCAAAACCTGGCCGGACTTGGCCAAATTGACCATTCTCGCCGCAATATTAACCGTATCACCATAGGGATGCCCATCCGCAACCGCTGTTTGCCCCGAATGAAAACCGATGCGAACACCCAACTGATGTTCATTGGTTACTGCCAGGTTGTGCTGCACTTCACAGGCTGCTTCCAATGCATAGTTGGTATCAGTGAATTCCGCCATCACCTCATCGCCAATCACTTCAACCACACGACCGCCAAAACGCTCAATGGTTGAAGTCATTTGATTCAGGCATGACAGGATCAAAGCATGGGCACGCTCATCTCCCATTGCGTCATATAACTCTACACTTCCGGCGACGTCGCCAAAAAATATAGTTAAATCCAACACCTGGGATTCCGTCACCTTGGGTTCCTTCTAAGCGTAGCCGACAGTCTTCTAACAGACCGTTCAAAAAAATCGCGTCATTAAAATTTCAAAATGGAATATCGTCATCAAAATCCTCACTATCCGGAGCAGAACCCTGCATTGGAGGAGGAGCCGCCGATGGCGCGGGCGGTACAGATTGAGTCGAGGCAGGCGCAGATGATTGGGAATTGCCATACCCGGATCGACCATCGTTGAAATCGGCCGTTCCGCCGCTACGACCGTCCAGCATCTGCATTTCGTCGGCAACAATCTCGGTTGAATATCTATCCTGACCATCCTGCCCTTGCCATTTTCTGGTTCGCAAACTTCCCTCAATATAAACTTTACTGCCTTTACGTAAATATTCGCCCGCGACACTCGCCAAACCTCGAAAAAAAACAACTCGATGCCACTCTGTGCGCTCACGAGCCTCTCCAGATTGCTTATCTTTCCAGGTTTCAGATGTTGCTACGCTGATATTGGTCACAGCATCACCACTGGGCATATACCGAACGTCCGGATCCGACCCGAGATTACCCACCAAAATTACCTTATTAACACCTCTGTTCGCCATAATTTATCCCATTATAAAATAGATGTTTTCTAAACCCGACTTCATCCCAGGGTCGATAAAGAAATCCTAAATCCTGTATTCAGCCAGACAGGCTGCCTGACAATAGACAACCACCTGGCGGAAAGACTCCTGTCTCACAATTCCGCAGTTTTCGGAATCAAGTTTTGCAAGCGACTGTAATCCAGCACTCCCTTGTCAACCTTTAGATACGCCACACCATCATCAGCCATTACGACTGCCTCTGCAACACCTTCTATCTCAGATATTTTTTCTGACATTACGTCCGCCTCGCTTTGGTCGAGATTGCCAACGTTGAGCAGCAAGCTACTAAGATGCCGTGGATTCTTCATTGAACAGGCTACAATAAACCACACAAATACAGTACCTGCGCACATGAAAAATACACTTTCCACGCCATACTGCCCATAAAGCCAGCCTGCCGATATGCCACCCAAAAATGCGCCCAGAAACTGAGAGGTTGAATAAACACCCATGGCCGTTCCTTTTAAAGCCGCCGGTGCGATCTTCGAAATCATTGACGGCAATGTCGCCTCAAGCAAATTAAATCCACAAAAAAATAACAGCAAAAATACAGCAATCAGCAGAACATCCGTATGAAAAACCACCAGGCCAAGCTCCGCTAAAAAAATTATTACAATAGAGCCGAGAAATACAGGTTTTATTTTACGCTTTTTTTCAGCAAAAATAATAAAGGGTACGATCGCCAGCATAGAGGCCAACAATACAGGAAGATACACCGTCCAATGTTGTTCCACGGGCAATGAAGCGTCCCGCAATAATAACGGCAACACCACAAAACTACCGGTCAATACCATATGAAGTGAAAGTATCCCGAAATCCAATCGCAAAAGTTCCGGGTTTTGCAAAACATTGCGAAATTGAAGTGGTACGGTTTCTGTATCGCGATGGAAACGAATATGACCGGGGTCAGGAACCAAAACATACAAAACAACAATTCCCAGAACAGCCAACAACGCGGTAAGCCAAAAAATTCCCTGCAACCCCCATGCACTGCCAATTACAGGGCCAGCAACCAGAGATATGGCAAACGATAAGCCAATACTGATACCGATCAGCGCCATTGCTTTGGTACGATGAACTTCACGCGTCAAATCCGCAGCCATCGCCATCGCAGCCGCTGCAATAGCCCCGCTTCCCTGAAGCGCACGGCCAATCAGTACACCATAAATGGAATCCGACAGCGCGGCAACAACACTGCCTGCGGCAAAAATAATCAGACCTGATGCAATCACCGGTTTTCGGCCCCAGCGATCAGACAATAATCCGAAGGGAATCTGAAATAATGCCTGAGTCAGTCCATAAACGCTGATTGTCATACCGATCAAAAAGGGTGTGACATCATTCAATTCTTCCGCAAAAATAGACATAACCGGCAAAATCATGAATAGACCCAACATACGCAATGCAAATATTCCCGCCAGCGCAAAAATTCCGCGCCGCTCTACACTGCTCATCGGACTGGTTATGTCTACATCGTGACCCAATTGCTTTCTCCTTTGCTAAAAATACCAAAAACCACTTATAGTAACAGGTTCTTTTCTGACTCGGAATGACGATGGATACAATCCAAATACGGGGAGCCCGTACCCACAATCTGCAAAACATCGATTTGGATCTGCCGCGGGACAAACTGATCGTCATCACCGGATTATCCGGTTCGGGTAAATCTTCCCTGGCCTTCGATACAATTTATGCTGAAGGACAAAGGCGGTATGTCGAATCACTGTCGGCCTATGCTCGACAATTCCTGTCTTTAATGGAAAAACCGGATGTAGACCATATTGAAGGACTATCCCCCGCTATTTCAATCGAACAGAAATCCACGTCGCATAACCCCAGATCCACAGTCGGCACAATTACCGAAATATACGACTATCTGCGCTTATTGTATGCCCGGGCAGGAATTCCCAATTGCCCCCAACATGGCACCCCATTACAGGCACAGACAGTCAGTCAGATGGTTGACCAGGTCATGACTCTGCAACCTGATTCACGCTGGATGTTGCTTGCGCCCGTAATCTGTGAGCGTAAAGGAGAGCATGTTCAGGTATTAAATGATTTACTAAATCAAGGATTTATTAGAGCACGCATCAATGGCGAAGTGTTTGAGCTTGATGATCCGCCGGATCTGGATCTGAGAAAGAAACATACTATCGAAGCCATTGTTGACCGCTTTAAAATTCGAGAAGATTTGCCACTGCGCCTGTCTGAATCATTCGAAACGACATTACGACTTGCGGATGGAATTGCACTGGTGTGTTGCATGGACGATACCAAGAAAACTCTGACATTCTCCGAGAAATATGCATGCACCCAATGCGGATACAGTTTGACCGAACTGGAGCCCAGGATATTTTCGTTTAATAACCCAAAAGGAGCCTGTCCGACTTGTGACGGACTGGGAATAAAACAGTTTTTTGACCCGGATTTGGTTGTTCACGACTCGGAACTAAGTCTGGCCGGAGGCGCTATTCGTGGCTGGGATCGCCGCAACGCTTATTATTACCAGTTAATATGTTCACTCGCGGAACATTATGATTTCGATCCCGAAGTCCCATTCCACACTCTCCCGGATTCAGCACAACAAGTTATTTTGTATGGCAGCAAACGGCAAGCCATCACCTTTAAAATGATAACCAGCCGTGGGTCGATTCGAAAACGCCGTCACTCGTTCGAAGGAATTCTACCCAATATGGAACGCCGCTATCGAGAAACGGACTCGACAATGGTACGAGAAGAATTGTCCAAATATCTATCGCACAAACCCTGCCCTGAATGCAACGGTGCACGATTGAATAAGGCTGCCCGCAACGTGTTTATCGAAGATCAGGCATTACACACACTTAGCAGTCGCGCCATCCATGACCTGTTGGGTTTTTTCAAACAGCTGACACTACCCGGAACAAGAGGTGAAATCGCCGCAAAAATTGTCAAGGAAATTACCGCAAGACTGGAATTTCTGGTAAACGTCGGGCTTAACTACCTGACTCTGGATCGAAGCGCAGACACCCTTTCCGGTGGCGAAGCGCAACGCATCCGTCTCGCCAGCCAGATCGGTGCCGGATTGGTCGGGGTTATGTATGTCCTCGACGAACCTTCCATTGGTTTACACCAAAGAGACAACCAGCGTCTGCTAAATACATTAATTCGACTGCGTGACCTGGGTAATACCGTCATTGTCGTTGAACACGATGAGGAAGCGATCCGTACCGCGCAGTATGTCATCGATATCGGCCCTGGCGCAGGCATTCATGGTGGACAGATCGTCGCTCAGGGAACACCTGAACAAATAATTAATCATCCTAAGTCACTAACAGGGAAATACCTTTCCGGACGGCTACAGATCACAGCACCCAACAATAACCAGGCATCACAGAAAAAAAAGCGCATCAGCATAATCAATGCACAAGGTAATAATCTGAAAAATGTAGATGTCCATTTTCCCATCGGTCTGTTCACCTGTATCACCGGAGTTTCAGGCTCTGGAAAATCCACTTTGATTAATGACACCCTGTACCGGTACACGGCGCGGGAACTCAATAAAGCAAGTACCATTCCTGCTGAATGCGAAAAAATTGAAGGACTGCATCATATCGACAAAATAGTCGATATCAATCAAAGCCCTATTGGTCGTACACCGCGTTCAAATCCAGCAACCTATACGGGACTGTTTACACCCATACGAGAATTGTTTGCTGCCACACCTGAAGCACGATCCCGAGGATATACTCCGGGACGCTTCAGTTTTAACGTTAAAGGAGGCCGTTGTGAAGCCTGCAAAGGTGATGGAGTTATTAAAGTGGAAATGCATTTTCTTCCAGATATATTCGTCAATTGTGATATTTGCGAAGGTAAAAGATATAACCGGGAAACACTGGAAATAAAATATAAAGGCGTTAATATTTACCAGATACTAAACATGACTGTCGAAGAAGCTCGAGAAACTTTTGCCGTCATTCCCGTTATTGCGCGTAAACTGCAGACACTGCTTGATGTTGGGCTGAGTTACATTACCCTGGGCCAAAATGCTGTCACGCTTTCAGGTGGTGAGGCACAACGAGTTAAACTGGCAAGAGAGTTATCAAAACGTGATACTGGAAAAACACTCTATATCCTGGATGAACCAACTACAGGCCTACATTTCCATGATATTCAGCAACTTCTTAATGTACTGCACCGATTAAGAGACCATGGAAACACTATTCTGGTCATTGAACATAACCTGGATGTCATCAAGACTGCAGATTGGATAATTGACCTTGGCCCCGAGGGTGGAGATGGGGGCGGCGAGATAATCGCCGAAGGGACACCAGAACAAATTTGCGAGAATGCCTTATCCCACACGGGTTACTTTCTTAACAATTTATTCAACCGTAGTCGAGCTGTAGGAAAATAAATGATAACTGTTCAGTGGCTATTTTTCTGAGGGTTCAAGCCTAAGCGCAAATCTTTCTGAGTTGATTCAATAAATAATGTTATACACAATAAACACCCGGCACACTAAAAGCGGTACAATACCTTCAGGTTAACAACTGTCCGATAATTTTACATTTACCAACAGGCAAAACGCACAAAAACCTTTATATTATTGTTTTTTAAATATTATTTTCATTATGGCCCATATGTTGATCTAACAGCAAAAACTGTCGATATTTCTACATTTGTCGCAACAGATAATATTAAAATATAACGAAAACTAAGGAGAATTAATGGAACGACGTATCAGTTCTAGAAGCCCTGTCGATGTAAGCGTTTTTATTTCGATTCCGGGTAAACCCAGCCACCATTGCAAAACTATTAATCTTAGCAGTCGTGGTGTATACCTTGGCGCGGATTTTAATGCGCTACCCTTTGGCAGTCCGATCGCACTGTTTTTTGCCGTGAAAAAGCACAATGGTAGCGTTATCCAAATTCATCGCATGACAGCGAAAGTCGTACGAATCGCTCATGAAGGTGTAGCATTGGCATTCTGTCGAAATATACAATCCAGACCCAAAAGACGAAACAAACCAGCCACAGTTAGTGTCATGCGTCGTTAAAATATTCGATTCGAGGACAATGTCACCGTTAGCAATTAATTTTGCCGTGTCAGTAAGCATTTAATTCGTTTAATCAACCGGTACATTAAATCAACGGCGAAACCCAATAAACCAATAAAAAACAGAATAACCAACATGCCCTCTAATGCCATCTGCGCCTTTTGATTCAAACCGAATAACTCTCCTTGATTTGAAGCCTCTATGCCCAGGGCGGAGACTGTAATCAAACAAGCAAAGCTAATTAAAAAAATATCGATGGTATAGAGTGATCCAGGCTTAATCGATTGTGATTTTTTCATGGTGGATATACCTCTTAAAATCAATGTGGTTCGATGGGACGAATAGGGATTAGAGCAGGCTACACTCAAGAATAGATCAAAACCTGAAAGTTTTGATCTATTCTGCCTGTATGACCATTAATTTTGAAAAGGTCAAAAGCTATGACTTACATCGACCAACAGATGAAACAACTCATCGATATAGGCTTTACAGCCATATCGTCAGTTGCAAGTTGATCGGGCAACTAGGTATTTTCGTCTTCCGGGGTATTTCCACTTTCCAGGCCAGCCCAAATCCCGAATGCTCCTGATATGCAAAACACTGCGAGTGCCAGTGAAATGCTTTGATAGACCTGAAGCATTATTTTCAAATAGGCCACCGCAGCCAAAACCAGAACCAAAATAGCGTCATATCGCATTTAATCACCTGTCAGTTAACAGATCAATTTATACACTTTAAGTGTAGATGAAGGTGTCAAACATGAAAAGGTGAATAATCACGCTGCCGAATATGGGTCCTTCAGAAATGTCGACGACAGGTCAGTAACCTACTAGAAAGTAAACAGAAGAGTACCGAAACAACAGTACTTTTTGTGGTTAAGTGAATGCACTGGCGCACGCCACGCAGCGACGTAAACTCGCAAGAACCCGCATACAGGGCAATGTGAGAAGAGCTAGAGAGTCACGAGTCATTACCCGATTAGGATTGTTCTCTTCCATTTAAATATTAGCTTTCTCATACTTAGCAAAAAACGCCAACAAAGTTCAAAGCGATAATCATTACAAGTTTCTCGCGACCCTAAATTTTGACCAGAATTTCTCCCCGACCGGTATTGGACATATCCCCTCCGAAGCGTTGAACGCGGTTAAATACAGCCACTGGATCAGAAAATTTGCTGTCCGATTCACGCATGGATGCAAAAAACAACGACAGAAATGTTAAAGTGTGAGCACCGCAATCGTTAAAAGTCGGTGGTATAGCTGGCATTTTCCACAGCAGCAAGGTCCCTCGGCTCATACCATAACCCAGATATCGACCCGCCTCGCCCATGACTGCAATGGTTCCGGCAATCATCCGTGAACCACAATAATCGGCCGCATTGCCCTCAATCAAAATCATTCCCCGACGCATGTGGTCACCCGCACGTTCACCTACATTCCCTTTGACTAACACCGTACCACCCTTCATACCCTGCTTGTTACCCGGCACCGCTCCACCAAGAAAATCCCCTACATTGCCCTTAATTTCAATATTTCCACCTTTCATTTCACAGGCGGCAAAAATTCCTGCACTACCGATAACTGTAATGACCCCACCACTCATATTCATGCCTAAATAGGCACCCACATTACCCTCAACAGAAATAAATCCAGACTTCTGACCGTGGCCAACATAATCCAATTTATCACAGCTACTGCGGATAATCATCGATTCTCCAGGATCCCCATATACATCAAACAATTCATCAACCGATCTCTGATATTTCCCTGATTGCAGAGTTATTGCTTTAATTTCAGCGATAGACATTGTGCTTAACCGATCAACGATCATAGGCGACATATCCACCCGCTGTTTGGGTGTATTTTTTAAGGTAAAAGTAAGAGTACTCATGACATAATCTCTCTTAAATGGAAATGGAATGGCCCGAGTTTGCCCCCATAATTCCCTGCTGTAATCCGTCTGACACCGTTACCCGTGCCCAATTTGCAGACCGCCTCAATCCCAATCCGCATCGCATGTACAATATCGTCTTCGCTCAAACCATCGATTACGATCTCCATGACTGACTCGATTTCAGGCCCCAATTCGGTGGTCGTCTTGCCTTTAAGTGTTGGACAAAATGCATCATTAGTCGAAGCACCCAATGCTCCATATTTGGAGCCAACCTTTGAACCGGAACCCACAACACCCCCAGGAAAAGGAAGGATAACATTAGACACTTTGCGCATAACCTCGATCGCCGCATCGCAGGCTGCCAGCGCCTGCGGTTGCGATTCAGCCAATATCAGAAAGTTGCCTCCACCAACTGCTTCTTTCATGCCAGTGGTTTCCTGGGCTAAAAATTCTCCATCCATTACAGGAATTCGCCAATAACGCCTACCGTTTATTTGTTTGGAAATTTGAAACCCATCACCAAAATAACGAAGATTCTTGCCCAGGGGTATCTGAACACCCTCATCAAGCCCGGCATAAACTGCAGAAGTTGGCGACGTCAGGACGCATTGCCCGGTGCGCGTTTCCAGCTGTTTTGCGAGACCTTTCTTGCCCATAGCAAAAATCATCACAGACACCCCTGGCCGGCCGTCTGGAGTTTCGAAAGGGGTCAATTCCCGCTCAATGCCTGCCTCACAGCCACAAGCAATGACCGAGGTTGCAAAACCGGTCATTGCCTGCGCAGAGATGAGTGCCCATTTGGAATTTTGTGCAGTAATGATTACTCGAGTGGCTTTCATCGGAAACGCTTCAGCAAAGGTTTCGTCAATTGTTACACCGTTAATAATCATGCTGTACGCCTTTCACCGCAGGGATGCACTGTCAAACTTCCGCGTCCATCTTCGCGGATTTCATCATCACTTATTTTAAAATTACCCATTTTCATTGTCAGGTAGCGATCAAAATATTTCACTAACGACTTCTCGATACTATTATCAAACTCCGGTCGAACTATATGTGTGGTACCCCAGCTAACTTCAACAACCGCGCCATCGCGTACCACCAGTTGACCATCCTTGAAAACATAATCCGGTTTTTCAAACATCTTTTCCTTGTCATCCTGAGGCGTGTATACGGTAATATCCGCAGCGGCCCCTGCACCCAAATGCCCGCGGTCGGAAAGACCCACGAGCCTGGCCGCGCCGGCACGAGTCATGGTTGCGATTTCGTAAAGCGAATATTCCCGATCAATGGAGCCCAGAGTTGTCATCGCTGCAGCGGTCGGATTAATTGTACTCAGCATATCGTTGCGAAAGCTCTTATCCATCAATAATTTGATCAAGTGCGGATAAGTCGTAAAAGGTGCACCATTGGGATGATCCGTGGTAAGAAATACCCGCCATGGATCGTCAATCAATAAAAAAGTTTCCAGTCCAATCGCCCACTGCAACGCATTGACAAAATTCTTATCCTTATATTTAAATGGCACAACTCCACAGCCGGCATCGCATTCTATATCCATACAAACCCATTTTTTAGGGTTCGCATGGCCGGCATTGGCATGTTGTTGCATATTGTCGCCGGACGCTGTTATGGTCTGTCCAAACATAATCTGACCCACATCGACGGTAATATTTTTATTGGCATTTACCGCTTCGGCAATCTCGGCTGCGCCCGATGAAAACTTCGCATCACCTTCAGTACCATAACTATGGAATTGAACATGGGTCAAATGCATTGGCAGGCCTTCTATTCCCTGAATGGTATTCAGAGTCGTATCTTTATTTCCAGGCACACCCAGATTACAACCGTGAACATGTAACGGATGTGGAACGCCCAATTCATGGACTGCAGTTGCAAGACATTTGAGAATATCCCGGGGAGTCACTCCGAAACAGGGCGCTTGTTCATCCAGATCCAGTTGCCTCTGATTAAACTTAAACGCGCTGATACCACCCGGATTCACAACTTTAATGCCAATTGCCTGCGCGGATTTGATGGTCCACGCCACGTAATCATTAATCGCTTGCTGGTCTTTTTTAGCCGCCATCATACGCAGTAGAAAATCATCGCTTCCCAGCATGACATACCCACCTTTATCAATGATCGGTACATCCCCCATTTCCATATGAGCCTGACGCGCATTAATCGGCAAAACTGCCGGCTCGAAACCGGCTGTGTAGCCCATTTCCGCATATCGATAACCAGTGGTTAATGTGCTGGGAGCTGCATTTCCACAACCCGAGCGTAGCAATTCGGTTCTGTAAAACGGATCAGCACGATGATCCTCGGGGATAAGTGCCCGCGCAATGTTGACTTTTCCTCCGCCAATATGCGTATGCATATCGATCGCACCAGCCATGACCACTTTGCCGCGAAGGTCGTATTCTTTATCGACCTTCCCGGAAGACTTGCCAACGACCCGGCCGTCACGAACAAAAATATCCCGCACAATGCCATTCACCCCGTGTTTGGGGTCATAGACAGTTCCGCCCTTTAGTTTTATCAGCATAATTTATCCTACAAAGCCTGTTCAATCGCTTTCAGCACATCAGCTGTACTGGGAAGAGCGGTATCTCTTAATTTACTCAAACGAACCGCGACAACATTGTCGGTACGATAAGCATGACCACTGTGATCAATCCCCGGAATACCTACGGGTATAAATACATCAGGTTCTTTTTCAAATTTCATCCCCGAACGCCCGACTACCACTGTGGGTAGATCAACTAACGGTGGAACCCGATCTGTATTAAATGCAGAAACCCACAACAAAACATCTGCCGAGCCATCGGCCAACCGACTTTCAGCAGAATTCAAATAGGGGTCGTAATCTGGAAATCCAGCAGAAAAATTCACCCGTGATGGATACCCTGTCTGCCAGCAGGATACCTGATACGCCGTCAGATCCCCTTCCTTACCTGCCAAAGGCAACCCGGAGCAACGGGTATGTTGATTCAAATCTTTAACCATTTCACATATAGTCTGTACAGTGAGTTCCGCTTGAGAATAATCAAGTGCACCGGCTGCCCACGTGACAACACCATAATTCGCATGTTTTAGCTGCTCCGCCAACTCCTGCAAATCACTCATCTTAATGCCACCAACATCGTCAACGACCAGTGGTTTATCATCAATTAGCGCGCGAAGTACCGCAACCACTTCAGGTAATGCCTCATTGGAACAGGGTAAAACTTTAGGACTATCACCATTAGGCGAAGTTGACGCCTTTCCAGATGGAGCTTTTCCCAAATAAACAATTTTTCTGCTCGCAGTATTTTTAAGATGCATACTGTCCGCATTCCAAACAAATCGATCATAAAACCGTGGAAATAACGTCTCCAAATCGAAACCGACCACCACCAACAGGTCAGCTCGATTTTTGACTTCTGCCAAAGTTGTATTCATCCAGCCCGAATCATGAACGACCAGAAAATTACGCAGGGCCTTGTTAAAGTTCATCTGATCTATGACAGCACCGGTTTTGTCGGCCAAAGACAAAGACGCTCGCATTCCTTCCACATCGGTCGCCAATCCTGCAACCAGTGGCAATTGCGAATCCGCCATTATTTCAGCCGCTTTCGCTACCGCATTCTTCAGGCTTACTTTTTTACCCGAAACCCGTGGTTTGATATCCGTCACTGGCATTTCAAAAGCAGGCGTATTAACCGCACAGCCATTTTCAACAACTTTAATTTCTGTACCGTCAGCCTGAATCTTCAGGTCGTCGGTACCCAGCCCACAAAACGGGCTGGGTACCTCGGTAAATAACCCACTACTGCTGGTTTCTGTCATTTTGGTATTCCTTAAACACTGGTTTGCTCTTTCCTAATCACAACGAATACATATTCAATGGGAAGGAGATTTAAGATCTATCTAGAAGTATGTATCTATATTTTATCGTTAACCACAATAATAGAGCAACGAAACAGTTTTTGAAAAAGGTATTTAAAGTGTAACTGCTCGCCCCTCTATGGGTGATCTGCTCCGGAAGACGCCGTAAATACATCCTTGCAGGCTTGGATGCGGCCTCCCTGCCGCATACACTTCCTCCACAGCCCCCCAAAGAAGGCTGTTTCGATAGGGGCTAAGTAGTTACTTTAAAGTAATCATAAACCTCAATCGAAACGACTATCCAGATGAAAAAATGCAATCATGTTGACCCTGGTCCTTTTTCTACTACGCTTAACATATAGTGCCATTGAAGCGTTGAGCCAGAGAGCTGCCCGAGGATTGAAGTCATCATGAGAAAAAGTGGGGTTTGGAACCCAAATCTCGATGAATTGATGCCTAAAGAAACAACTGTCGTGATTTCAACCAGGAAAGCGGATCAAAAACCAACTTCCTGCGGTAAGCTTTCCATCCTCAGACCACTTCAAGGCACCAAATATTAACCCATAAAGTTGAAACCCCATACGCTACGATATAAAGGTACACCATGTTTACCACACTACTTGAAAAACTGTCCATTCCCAAGCAAATGTATATCTTGTCCGGCCTGGGAACTCTGGCGATTATTGCAGTTTCGGTGAGTCACCAGTTTGGCTCGCTGTCAAACACGGTACAAATCATCATTGCCGCTGTAGGAATTGTCGGGTCGGTATTTGGCGCTATCATCATGGGTAACCATACGGCTAGGCGCACAGAAAAGATCATCGCCGCGTATAACGCCCTGGCTGAAGGCGATCTCACTAAAAAATGTGCTATCCCTGGTAAAGATGAATTCGCCTGGATGGCGTGGGAATATAGCAATACCCGAAAAAAGTTTTCGGCTATCGTCAACGACATTTATGAGCATGCAGCAACCCTCGCCAACTCTGCGGAACAACTGGCAAAGGTGACCGAAACCACTAAACGAGGCGTCAGCACTCAAAATTCCCAGATTGAACAAGTCGCCGCTGCGATGAATCAGATGTCGGCGACCATTCAGGAAATCGCACGCAATGCATCGGATGCCGCCGAATCGGCAACCAACGCAGACCGGGAAGCAGCAAATGGTAACCGCGTGATGAACGATACCATTGGCTCTATAGACGGTCTTGCTCAGGAAGTCGATAGAACATTTGATTTCATTACGAAATTAAAGCAGGAAAGTGACGGCATCGGCGCGGTGCTGGATGTCATCCGCGGAATTGCCGAACAGACCAATCTTCTGGCTCTTAATGCTGCGATTGAAGCCGCGCGGGCGGGCGAACAAGGCCGCGGGTTTGCTGTGGTTGCTGACGAAGTACGAACGCTCGCCAGCAGAACGCAGGAATCCACCCAGGAAATCCAGGATATGATAGAAAAACTCCAGGCAGGTACAAACGAAGCAGTTTCGGTGATGGAACAGGGCAAAAAACGCGCAGAAATTAGCGTTGGACAATCGGCGGAGGCCGGCAACGCATTGGACACGATCGTCAGCGTCGTTGACAAAATCAAGGAAACCAACACACAAATTGCGACAGCAGCCGAACAGCAGAGCGCAACATCAGAAGAAATAAATAGCAACGTGAATACCATTTCTAATATATCAGCAGACACAGCAAATAATGCCATGCAAACTGCTCAGTCGTCTGAAGACCTGGCAAAACTCGCCGTCGAGTTACAGAATCTGGTGAATAATTTCAAGGTAGCTTAGGGTATCAGAGGACAGAGGACAGAGGACAGAGGACAGAGGACAGAGGACAGAGGACAGAGGACAGAAAGATCGGCCATGCTCTTTTCTGCTTAGTTCCCCCGGATTTCGTTATACTCCAGCCAGTAAAATCAATCCATGCTTAAGGCCGGCTTAGTCAACTGAAATTGCTACAATTTCTAAACAGAGCCCTTCTACCTTCCTTAAACACTCCCCTCATTTCAATTAAAGTACTGGCTTTAGTTCCCAATATTCACTAGGATTCCATTATCTAAGCTTCCCAGAACTGGCTTGATGGCCGAGCACATATTGTTTCTTACCGGTAAACTGGCCGAAAAACAGCTAAACCAGACTCTGGAAAGCATGCAGCCCACCGAATTCACCTACTCGGTTCATGTGCTGGGTATAAGCGTCGCCGCGTTGATGACTACCGACATGATAAAACGCCGCTTAAAAGACACTTACGGTGCCGATCGGGTTGTGGTGCCAGGACGTTGCCTCGGAGAATTAAATACGCTGATACACCATTTTGAACTGGACTTTCAACGGGGTCCAAAAGAATTAAAAGATCTACCCGTTCATTTCGGAAAATCGGCCCGCTCAATAGATCTTAGTCAATATGAATTGAAGATCTTTGCTGAAATTACCGATGCACCTGAATTAAACGTCGAGGACATTTGCAAAAAAGCTCGCTTCTATATCGAGGAAGGAGCAGATATCATTGATATTGGTTGTCTGCCCAATACGCCATTTCCTCATTTGGAAGAAACCATAAAAACACTCAAGCAACAAGGCTTTACTGTCAGCATCGATTCATTGGAAGAAGACGACTTATTGCGAGGCGGTCGGGCCGGTGCAGATTACCTGCTTAGCCTGAACGAAAACACATTATGGATCGCCGATGAAGTCGGCTCGATACCCGTCCTTATCCCGGCAGAACATGAAGATCTGGAGTCATTGGATCGTGCGGCTAAAGGTATGCAATCGAGGAATCGAGCATTCCTGCTCGACCCTATTCTGGATCCGATCCATTTTGGATTTACTGAATCCATAGTCCGTTACCGAAACGTTCGCGAACGGCACCCGCAAGCTGATATTTTAATGGGTGTCGGAAATCTTACAGAATTGACTCATGCCGATACGGCTGGTATGAATGCGTTATTGATGGGAATTTGCTCCGAATTGCGGATAAATAATATTTTGGCAACACAAGTGAGTGAACACACCTGCAAAGCAATTCGTGAAGCAGACAAAGCTCGGCGTATAATGTATGCGGCCAGACAAGCCGACAGTTTACCGAAACACATTGACGACAGCTTAATGACATTACATGAATGCGGACCCTACCCCTATAGTCGCAAGGAAATAGAAGAATTTGCCAACAGCATCCGTGACCCCAGTTTCAGGGTTCAGACAAGCAGGGATGGAATTCACATTTACAATCGTGATGGTCTGCACAGTGCAAGCGACCCATTCGATTTGTTTCCTGAGTTGCATGTAGAAGATGATGGAGGCCATGCGTTTTATCTTGGCGTACAAACCGGACGGGCGCAAATAGCGTGGCAATTGGGAAAGCGGTTTGTACAGGACGAACCACTGACATGGGGTTGTGCGGTAAATTCTGAAACCGAGGATTTAGACACTTACAAACAAGCTGGATCGACATTAAAATCTAAAAATAAAAAATGATAAGAGAAACCATCATTACCACCCAGGATTCCTCTGGTCAGGTACATATCGCACCTATGGGTGTACACGAAAAAGGCCAACAGTTTGAAATTCTTCCATTTAAACCCTCAAAAACCCTGGAAAATATATTTGCAAACCGTCATGCGGTTATTAATTACACGGATGATGTCAGAATATTCGCTGGGTGCCTGACAGGGCGTAAACAATGGCCGGTTGTGAATACAGAAAAAATCGAAGGCAAACGTTTAACCTGTGCTCTGGCACATTCAGAACTTCGGCTGAATCACCATATCGATGATGACCAACGTCCACGTCTGATCTGTGATGTGGTTCATCAAGCCACTCATTCACCTTTTCTAGGTTTTAACCGAGCTCAATTCGCGGTATTGGAAGCGGCTATTCTGGTCAGTCGACTGCATATGCTTCCGTGGGCAAAAATAGAATCCGAACTCGATTATTTACGTATTGGCCTGGACAAAACCTGTGGCGAGGTCGAACAGGAAGCGTGGAATTGGTTAATGGAAACTATCGAACAATTCAAACAAAAAAATCCAGACAAAGTGGCAAGCGTATGACAGGCATGTTGGCAAGCGTTTCAAACCTGGATGAAGCCCTTCATGTGGCTACAGCTGGTGTGGATATTATCGATTTGAAAGCCCCGGCCGCGGGTGCCCTTGGTGCACTGGATCACAACGACATTGAAACCATCGTTGAAAGATTACCCAGTGAATGCGTGATTAGCGCCACAGTCGGAGATCTGCCGATGCAGCCAGACATTTTAAGTCAAGCTGTCAATGACATGAATTCGACCGGAGTCGATTACATTAAAATTGGTTTTTTTCCAGGGGGCGACTGGTCTCAATGCATTGATCGCATCGCTCATTGTACTAAAAATGACAGCCAACTGATTGCAGTATTTTTCGGTGACCGAAACCCCGACCTCAAATGGTTAGACAATCTCGCCACAGCGGGGTTTTCAGGCGTTATGCTCGATACGTTAAACAAACAAACTGGGTCTCTTCTAAAGGTTTATTCATTCGAATTACTAAAAGGTTTTATAGACAGTGCAAAAAAACAAGGTTTTCTCTGTGGTTTAGCCGGATCACTACAACAAAAAGACATCGATAAACTACTTCAACTGGATCCTGATTATCTGGGATTCAGGGGTGCCCTTTGCCATCAAAGACAACGGACAGATCGATTAGACCCGATCGCTGTAAAAAATATCCGGGACAGCATTCCATTGGTACAAAATTTAGACAATGTTTTCTCTGCATAGCTCCACCTGTTCAGCCAAAATAAATTGCTCCGATGAATAACACAAATTTGCAGATTTAATACCGATAATAACTGGTTTATTACCTGAACGATCAGAATATTTTAAACAGGGAATACAATTTATCAATTGTTAAGGCTCGTGCAATGGCATTGATTTTAGCCGTAGGTAACAATCAATGCTTTGAACTCTAATTGGCAAACGTACTGAAACTATAGATATTTTTAAGGCATAATACAGCCCAACACAAATAAGGTTGAGTATTGGCGCTTATTTTTTTATCCTTATCCTCATAATTAAGCAGATAATCATCCTACGGGAGAAAAGAATGGCAGATAGCATGATCCTGGTTCCTGTTCGAACCAGTCGGCAAGGTACATCTCTTAATGCAGGAAAACTTAAAGAAGATTACAAGGATGAAACATCGACTGTAGAGCTGCATGTGGATGACATGAGACGGTTGGGACTGAGCAAGGGTGATACCATTCGCATGCGTTCACCCAATGGTTCTGAAGCGATTGTTGATTGCAAAGAACGTAAAAGTGAGGATGCCGAGCCAGGCATGGTATTTATGGCTTATGGTCCCATCTCCAGTCGATTTATGGAAGACGAAGATACCGCCGGCACCGGCATGCCCATTTCTAAACATTTGCCCATTGAAATCGACGGCCCCCTAGCCGCGGACGGAACAGCTTCGCCTTCTGCAATGATGCCGGTTCCTGGCGGTGCAGTAGAACAATTCGGAAGTCCATTATCCGCACAACAAGCGGGCCTGTTTGGTTCTCTGGCTGGCTCCTCATTAACTGCGGTTCAAGCCGCCTGGCTGAGTGGCTATTTCTCTGCAATGAGCGGCGGACAAGGAGTCGCTCCCGCTGGTGATATTTCCGGACAACCGGCATCACAAGCATCCACCTTACCCTTGATGACCGTTCTTTTCGGTTCGCAGACCGGAAACGGCGAAGGCCTGGCTGAACAGCTTGTGGAGCAAGCTAAAGGTCGCGGGTTTAATGCGATCGCCAAAGATATGGCCGATTACGAACCCACTGCCCTGCAATCCGAAAAGCTATTGTTTGTCATTGTCAGCACCCACGGCGAAGGTGATCCACCGGTTGCCGCTGAAGAACTGCATGAATTTCTAAAGGGGGACGATGCTCCCAAGTTGGAGAATCTTAAATTCGCGGTATTTGCACTCGGCGACACCAGCTACGAGCAATTTTGCCAAACTGGAAAAGATTTTGACGGCTTTCTCAGTAATCTCGGTGCAACACGCTTGATGGATCGCATCGATTCGGATGTTGACTTCGAAGAACCGGGAGAAGAATGGGTTGCTTCGGTTCTGGCAGAATATCAGAAAATAGCTGACGAATCGGGTGGAGCAGTACAGGCCAGCGCTGACATTCTAGCGTTTCCGGGCAAAGAAAAAAGTAAATACTCGAAAACCAACCCCTACCCGGCCGGAATTATTCTCAACACCAACTTAAGTGGTGAAGGTTCAGCAAAACAAAACCAGCATATAGAAATCGATCTGGGTGATTCGGGCCTGGTATACGAGCCCGGTGACGCCCTGGGAATTTACCCTACCAATAATCCGACATATGTGGATGAACTTCTGGCAGCATTAAAGTATGAAGGAACTGAAACAGTCACTGTAGGTAAAGAAACTCTGGATTTGCGTGATGCTTTTTTTCGAAAACTGGATATTACCGGTTTAAGCCGTGTCCTGGTGGAAAAATACGCCACACTCGTAGACAGCGATGATTTACGGACATTGCTGGACGACGACCATAAAGAGGATTTTAAAGAATATTTATGGGGAAGACAGCTTGTTGATCTGGTTGAAGACAGTCCGGCAACCGGTATTGCGCCACAGGATCTGGTCAATATGCTGAGAAAAATGCCGGGGCGTCTGTATTCAATCGCATCAGCCCTCAGTAAACACGAAAATCAGGTACACCTGTTGATCGGGGCAGTTCGCTATCATTCCTTTGACCGTGATCGTGAAGGCGTCTGTTCAACTTTTGTCGCAGGTCGGGTTCAGGATGACGAAAAATTACTGGTATATGTACAGCAAAACAAGGTGTTCCGACTGCCGGACAACCCTGACATCCCGGTTATCATGGTAGGTCCGGGTACCGGTGTTGCCCCATTCCGGGCTTTTCTGCAGGAACGGGAAGCAACCGGTGCAAAAGGCAAAAACTGGTTATTTTTCGGTGATCAGCACGCAGCCACTGATTATGTATATGAAGAAGAATGGAAACAAATGGTCGATGACGGGTTTTTAACCCATATGAACGCGGCATTTTCCAGAGATCAGGCCGAAAAAATCTATGTGCAAACACAACTTTCAGAAAACGGTAAAGAGATCTACGAATGGCTGGAAGAAGGCGGCCACTTCTATATCTGTGGAGATGCCGAACGCATGGCAGTTGACGTTCATAAAGCACTGATTAATATCATTATCGACGAAGGTGGAAAAAGCGAGGAAGAAGCTGAAGCCTACATAAAAGCTCTGGAAAAAGCCAAGCGTTATCAGCGTGATGTGTATTGATTTGGCATAGGATAATTACTCGAATATCTGCAACAAGGATGTTGCACCTCCTTTCCCGGTAAACCTTTTTCTTTATTACGGATGGCTGATTTACCTGATTTACGATTATTGACCTGGATAGGGCATCCCTGCCCCTATTATCTCAAGCCCTGGTTGGGGGCGTACCATATCAGCAAGCTAGCCATCCCTATGACTCTTTGATACCTGCTTAAGCCATCCTTCGACCTGATCGCTTAACTCACCACTCCCTGATAACCCAATTGTTGTATTCAGACGAACAGGTTCGGCAAGTGGCAACGGCAACACTCCCTGACCACCCATTCCATTGTGTGCGGTAATGGTCGAATCGTTTGGATCTGCAAGCAGCAAACGACCGGCAATCTCCAACTTATCCATATCCACGACAATCAGATCATTGGCAAACTTGCTGGCCACATAGGCGTAGTAACCACCACCTTTTTTAAGTCCAAATTCCACTCCGTGGCAACCCGGCTCACAAGCCAGGCTTTTGACAACTTTCCTGGTCGCTGTATCAACGATGCTAATACTCATACTCAGAGTATTGGCGGTAACCACATATTTACCATCCGGACTGACCGGTGTCTGGATAGGTAACAAAGCATAGGCTTCACCCGTTACTTTGCCGCTAACCGGATCGTAGTCTGCAGCAATATTAATGTCTTCGAGCTTTTTCTTGCCGTTGATATCAATCACACTGAGACTGGCCAGCATCGAAGGTGGCGTACCCAGAAAATTAGCCGCATAAGCGGTATTGCCTTTTGGGTCGCCCCAGATGGCGATAGGAATCACTCCGCCGGTGGGTATCTCGGTAACATTCCCTCCTTTTATATCGACGATAGAAACACTGGACGCTAACGCATTAGGAGTCAACACGTGTTTACCGTCTTCAGTCACATAGTGTCCGTGCGGACTGGTATGCGGCCCGACATTAAAGCTACCAATGGGTGATGGATTGGGTCCTGGAGACAACTGAACGACCTGTTCTCCCGCATTGATGGCAACATACAACTTGTCGTCTTCAGGACTGGTCATAACATGCGAAGGCGATTCGCCGACCTGCGTTGTTGACAACACTTTACCACTTTGCCGATCAAAAGTTGTCAGTCGTTTGTCAAACCATTCAGTCTGGTAGATATGGCTATAAGTTTTATCCGGCCACATATTGTGAGGATGGTTCATATCGGTTTTGATGCCTTTTACCTTTTTTTGCATCTTCCAATTTGAAGCATCAATTTGCGTCGCTGAACCTGGTTTGGTTTTACCTTTAATCCCTTCGAATTGGGTATTCACCCAAACTTCACCGATACCTGCGATTTCAGGATCGAATAATTTGTTCGGCATCGATACATTAAGCACATCAAGAGTCAGCACAGTACCGCCGAAATTAAGCGGCAACGCCGGCAATTTAACGTCCCAATTCGGTTTCGAATAGTCACGCCAGAGGCTCGGTGTGGTTACGACAAAAAAGGTGCGTAGCAATTTTTTGGCGATATCACTGGTAGAAGGTACTTTTGCACCGGTCACCAATTGTAACTCAGAACCGATATCCAGCCCTTCTGTATCCGGGTCGTCAACCACAACAGCCCCAAACATATAGGGATGAACCTTACAGGTAAATACATACAACCCCGGTTTATCGAAAGCTGTGGTCACACTGACATTAGAAGGCTTTTCCTGATCCACAGGAAAATCTTTGGCACCTGCCGGCCATAACAGGCTGGTGATGGTGTGGTCGGTATTCGAATCGGTGGTTTTGATCAATACAGCCTGGTCGGGTTTAATGACAACCAAAGCATCACCATCTACCGGATCTTTGAACCATAAACCCGGTTCATCGGTCATTTCCAAAGTTGCTGAAGGCATTAATCCGGCCACACTGATAATAGCATTCTCTGACGTCGTTTTTGCTACTACGTTAGAAACCTCTGTCAAAGCAGACAGGGCACCCACCGTCAATAATGTGGTCACCAGTAACTTTTTCTTTCGTATATTCATAACAATTTCCTAATTAAAATTTAACGTGGTCTTACTCAACCACCAGAAAACTTCCCATCATTCCACTTTGCATGTGCTGTACGACATGACAGTGATAGTGCCAATACCCCGCCCCAACACCTTCGCCCGCTTTAAGCAGAAAAGTATGTCGATAAATCGGGCCGATATTTGCGGTATCGATGACATTCGTTGTGCCCGGTGCCAACCAACGGTGGCCATGCAAATGGAAGGTATGAAATGCGGTACCCATACCAATGATGTGAAAACGTACTTTTTCTCCAAGCCTCGCGCCAACTGTTGGATTGGTCCAGAGAGGTGTCTGCTTACCATCCAGACTATTAGTAATTTCCTGTCCCCAGAAGGTTGTTTCGTGCATCCACAAAACAAATTCACGATCAATGTCATCAGTGCTGACATTAACGATATCTCCATCAATCATGGCATTTACTTTTTTGTTCGCTGGATTCACGATCACTGCACCGAACAGACCTTTATCTTCCGCACCAATCATGGGGTTACCAAAGGTATGATCATGGTAAGGCCAGGTACCTGCCGTTCCTTTGGCAGCCGTCCATTTATAGGTATAGGGTTTTCCTGGAAGTGCCACACTATCGACTGCTTTATTCATGGCCTTCACAGTACCGTCGCTTTCGATTTCATAATGGACTCCATGAACATGGACACTCACCGGGTCGTTCGAACCGTCAATATCGTGTTGAAGTGTTATTTCGGCGACATCTCCTTCTGTCATTACAACGGCTGGACCCGGAATTGTGGGCTCCTTCGAGTAGCGATCACTCACATCTTTGGTCTTGCCATGACCTGATTTTATTTTGTGGCTGACCATTTGGTAGGCCAATTGACCGGAAGGGAGATTTGCAGCTTTCATTATTATCAGGTGAGTTACTCCCGATAAACGTGTTGAACCCGCCTGAACGGTAAATACCGGTATTGCCAGGCCAACAAAACAACACAGGATAAAAACTGCCCTGATCGTGTTTTTTGATTTATCTGTTGCTTGTTTTCTATTCATTATTTTCTCCTACTTCTAAAACATTACTTTTTAGTAAAGCCCCTAGCCCAACTCAAGGGCAACAGGTTTACTGGAAACTATTATTTATCATTAATAACTCTTTTGCAAGTTTTATATGTTAAATCTAGTTTTACATTTATATCATTTTTATATACCTGATATTGAGTGTGATAGACTGTTTCATCAAACACAGCAACAGACTATCGACGAATACCAATAGGAGATTCAAAGTGTTGAACGGATTTGGACTAAGCCAACGGAAGATCCTGGAAAGATTACTTAAAAACAAAGAGGGATTAACAATCGATGCTATCGTTAAATCTATAGATATCACTCGTACTGCAGTAAACCAACATATTAATTCACTGGAAAAAGACGGCTATGTAAAAAAACATAGCCAGACTAAAACCAGAGGACGACCCAGCCAGATTTATATTCTGAGCGAAAAAGGTATTCACCTGTTCCCTAAACAATATGCCTTGTTTTCCGCGTTACTGTTAAAAAGCCTCAAAGAAAAATTAGGCAGAGACGGATTAGAAAAATTTTTGCGTGAACTGGGTGAACAAGTAGCGAAGAGCTACTCCACCCGCTTGAAAGGAAAGTCATCGACAGAAAAGGTCATGGTAATTACATCGATTATGGAAGAACTGGGCTACGAATCGAGTGTCAACAATGAAGGAAAAAACATGATTAGAGCCTGCAATTGCGTATATCATGATTTGGCCACTGAAATTCCGGAGGTTTGCTCCTTTGACCTGGCTCTGATTTCAGCAATGTCAGGTAGAAAAATCAAGCACGTTGAATGTATGGCGCAAGGCAATCATAAGTGCAGTTTCAAGATTAAAGAAGCACTAAAAACACCTTCTACAAGTGACTATCAGATATTTGAACACCCGATCAATTAGGCTTTTCCAGCAAGGCTTATTGTGGAGAATAAACCTTCCTTAGTTTGGGAAAAGCGGCTGTAAAACCCAACATTTAGGGTAACTACTTGCCCCCAAATCGAAACAGCCCTCTATGGGGGATCTGTGGAGGAAGTGTATGCGGCAGGGAAGCCGCATCCAAGCCTACAAGGATGTATTTACGGCGTCTTCCGGAACAGATC
>Ga0114934_10000328_pt1 | contig 29811 bp, 27 predicted proteins | sample 4SBtaG_2_FD_99695 | JGI IMG/M metagenome (GOLD analysis project Ga0114934, IMG submission 99695) | Deep subsurface microbial communities from Kolumbo volcano to uncover new lineages of life (NeLLi) - 4SBTROV10_white metaG | ecosystem: Environmental > Aquatic > Marine > Volcanic ...
AAAGCGATTCGATGATCATTACCAGAGGAGGTGGGTAATGTGGACCTTCCGGGTCCAACTCATACAGCCTTAAAGTTTCGGTGTGGGGCTGTTCGTCCTTTCAAGTGTTACTTTACGCACCTGCATGAATAATCGCTGTACGTTATTCACACGTTTTTTGTGGAATGCGCACGGTGATTGATCTGGGACACCTTATATTTATATTGATGGGTCTATTAGACAAGCAGGCCTGGAGACCAAGGAGTTTTTAAAAATCAGCAGGTCGGTTTCCTGTCTATAAATGTCTAATTAATCTGAGCAATTTAGCGTATTGATAGTGTTTTGCGAGTCGTCCAGGTTATTCATCGAGCAACTCGGTGTAGAGTCTTTTCACTTTTGTCTCCAGTTCATCGACAGACGCGGTTTGCTTAAGTGAAAATATGCTGGTGTCTCCATCGGCTTGTTTGATCTGGATATTATCAGCGGGCTGCTGCAAAAAACCGGAGATTTCAATAGTAAAACCGGAATCCGGGGTTTTCCTAGGTGTTAGTATCATCTGCCAACGATCGATTTGTTTACGGAACTCAACCTGGTAGATCTTGTGCAACAATATTTGATCAGCATTCATCAACGCTTTAAATACTGCAATATTCAAGCTCAAAGGATCTTCTTCATCCATCTCAGCCTGGTGACGAATATCGTTTACCGGATCAAAGTAATAAAGATGGTCGGCATCTATCCCCATTAACAATCGTTGAGGTTGTAGTTGCTCGCGGATCATAATGTTAGGTGGCAAGGCATACATATAGCCACTGCCCCGCCAGGGTCGATCAATTAACTCCAGATTTCGTGTTTCCTGATAATAAATTTTGAGCGCTGCGGGATTCTTCAAATCGGCCATAAGCTGGCCCAGCTCATCGTTTGCAGCACAAGGGCTGAGAAGCCCCCCGCTTAGAAAAAAGTAAATGAAATATTTTTGTATTGAATTTTTAAACATCGTTCCAAATCCTGCGGCCGTTTACGATCATTGTGCGAATCGTTGATTTTGGATCTGGTATCCCTAAATCTGGGAAGCGAAAATGGCGATAGATATATTCGCCTGTAAACAGCAGGCCCATCATTAAGTAGATGATTAAACCGTTATAAAGTGCCCACCAATAATCGCTGCTCCAGAGTGCCAATATAATACACATAAGGATATTGAACGCGAAAAAGCCGGTCCAAATAACGGTCAATTGACGGCAATATTCACTGACGCCAGGCGGAAACTCGGGAAATTCGAGGCGCACGAAACGCTCGATGAACGAAGGCCCACGCTCGGCCAATAAAGTCCGACCAAAATAAAATATTAAAATGACCTGAATGAGTACAGGAATGATTTTCGCAGTGATCGATTGCAGGTAAAAAGCACCCAGCAGTAAGCACACCGATACCAGTGCCTTGCTAATACGAATTTTTAAATTTTTTGCAGCGAAGGCTTGATAGAAATAGATACCGGCAAACAAAGTCGGTGCAATCCAAACCAGACCTTGTTGTATAGCCCAGTAAATTAGCAAGGGGTAGGTGAGAAACAAGCAGGTATAGAAAAAAGCTTTGATGAAACCGGACATATTAAGTTTTAGATTGTTGGGCTTGTTATATTCTGGATATATCGGGCATTTATCGTTTTATGCATCTTTATAACCGAACGACAATACAGGAGCCACATTACAATAATTTACCCTCAACCGAACTGTAGCCTACTAGTCTGGAAATCCGGAAATAGATAAATGAAAAACCGATAAATACAGTAGAACTCAGCACTATGATTTCAGTTGTTAACGGTATTAAAATAAGAGAGCTGATGGATTCGATGGATATCAAAACAATTAAGATAATAGATATCGTTTTATTGTTTAGTAGCGTACAGAAAAAAGCCCCTAACGGCGCTCCCAGGACAACAATCGGAATGGCGGCTAACCAATAGGCTTCAATCTTATCGCTAAAACTGCCGATATAGCAGCTGTGGAGTGCGAAGCCGACCAGGGCATTGATAGCCATTAATATCACAGATGTGGGTGTTGAAACTTTTTCGGATAATCGAAACAGTAATACCATAATGGAAAAGCAAACGATATCGATGCCATTACCCAATAAGCCGGTCATGACACCACCAATGAACCCCATCAGTAATAGAATCGATATTTCGCTAACACCGCAACTGGGAAGATATCGGTTATAGACCCGTTGCTTGGAATTCAGCAATATCAGGATCAGGGTCAACGCGAAACTGAAAACCATAGAAGAAAAAAGCATTTTTAAAAGTGCTGCGTTGAGTAATGGCGCAAGGTAGATTGCACTGTAACATACCCCAAAACAGCCACCGATGCTTGCCCAGATGATTACTCGCCATTCCACAGGAACTCGCATAAGGATAATCGTCAAACTCGCGGTTGTCATACCAATACTTTGTATCGCCAGAGAAAATATTTTGGTATCAAGCGGAGCAATATGCAAAACTTTTGTCAAAACAGGAAAGGCAATCGCACCGCCACCGACACTTGTGGCACCCGCGATGATAGATCCGAATACCATGGTCAGACTGATTTGCCAGTGTTGAAGTACAAATTGTAGTGAAAAGGGCTGAGTGTATGTATACCAGATGCACCAAACGACTAATGCTGGCAGAGTCACGGCAAATACGGGTCTGGAAGGAATAATTCTGCGCCACTTTAGTCTGATGTTGCTCATAAGGCTTTTATGAGCGGTATGAAGAGCGTCCAGGAAATTCACAGCCTTAGGCCCTCAGGAAATTAGTCGCTGAATAACTAAATCTAAAGATGCTAAACACAGCGCCAAAAGTCCTTTCGTTTCTTGATCCCCATTATATTTTGGGCAGTCTGTACCCCGGAAACAGTGACACCATAAATTCCTCCGCCAGGGGAGCTCCAATGGCCGGTAAAATATAAGCCATGTAAAGGTGATTTGTTCTGTATACGTGCGGGGCCAACTTGATCAGGAGAAACGTCCCAGCCGTAAGCTGCTCCCTGGTGGTTTTGTGTATAACGCTGCATAGTCGCCGGGGAACCACCTTCAATATACAGAATATGATCTTCAAGCCCCGGAACATAGCGTGCAGCTAATCGAGTCATCTGTTTCACCGTGTCAGGTTTCGCTTTTTTCCAGGCGGCTGCTGCCTGGTAAGGCAGCAGTGTTGTCAGAATTAATAGATGCTGACCAATGGGGGCGAGACTTGGATCCATCAAAGTCGGGGCGGTAATACTCAACCAGGTTACTTTACCCTGGTAGCTTTGGGAGAAGTTTTGTTCATGGTCAAAACTTTCATAACAAAATGATTCGTGCGCAAGATGTAAATCTCCAATTTCAATATCGGTCGCGATATAGACAACAAAAAGGGACAGTGAGTGGCGCATTTTTTTTAATCGTTGTACAAAACGATTGGGAAAATATTCTTCGCCTACCAAATTACCCACCGTGTTGCGAATATCTGCGTTGGAAATGACCACGGGTGCAGTGATTGACTCGTTTTCAGTGGATACTCCAAGGACCTGCCTGTTCTCGGTTCTGATTCTATCGACAGACCTTTTGTAACGAATTTCACCGCCATGTTTGAGCAAGCCTTCGACCAGCATATTGGCCAGTTGCTGAAAGCCACCTTTACAATAATAGGAACCGTCAACCATATAGCCGATCAACATAGTTGACCAGTAGACAAATGAAACTTGTGACGGTGGCAAGCCCAGGTAAGGCCAATTGCTGGCAAAAACACTCAAAAGTTTTGGGTCGCTGATAAATTCACGCGCTACCTCACTGAGGGTTGCTTTACGGTAAGACCATAACCCCGGCATTAATTGTCGGGTTTGCTCATAATCTGTGGTTAAATTTAAGTCATCCGTGATCGAAATTTCCTCCGCCACTTGCAAACACAATTGGGTTAATTCCTGTAGTCCTTGTCGCTGCTTCGGGGATACTGTCGATAATTGTTCGACAAAGGCGTCAAGTTTTTGCGGTAAGGGAGTGACAAGCCCGGGATAATAGGCCTGGCTGAAGGGGTCTATGTTTATAAATCTGTCAGATGTGTCTATCTGTAATGTCTTCAGTACTTTATGAATAGTCTGGCCGCCCTGATACCCATTCGAATTACAACCGCTGATCAAATGCACACCCGCATCGAAGTGATATTGCTTTCGAATAAATCCATGCGCGTAACCACCAGGGCGGTCATGTGCTTCCAATACCAATACTGATTTACCAGCTTTCGCCAGTAAACTGGCAGCAGTGAGCCCACCGATTCCGCTGCCGATTACGATTACATCGTAATCGCTCATGGAGGATCCAATTCCAGTTTTTTCCACAATACTGGTGGTGACTGGTAACACATCTCACCGCTTGTTGCATCCACGGCGACTTGAATCGTATGTCCTCGACTTAATCGTGCCTGGCTTTGCTTGTCGCGAATCACATAGTTGATTTTAAGGCGCATTTGCCATTCGGTTATTTCAGCCGATACAATTAGCTTTTGATTGAAATGAGCCGGTTTGGCATAGCGAATTTTTAATTCGATGATTGGCCAGGTATAACCTGAATCACGCATTTTCATATATCCGTATCCGATCTTTTCGAGTACAGCGCAGCGTGCAACTTCAAAATATTTGGCATAATTTCCATGCCATACAATTTCCATCAAATCGACGTCGTAAAAGGGTACTTCGATTTCCACCTCACAACGAACATTCGTTCTAGAAGGCTGTCCATTTTCGGGTAGCCCCTTAGTCATATAGATTCCAGTGCTGTTGGCGAATTAACGCCAAACAGGAACGCAGTTCCGGTTCAAGTGCACGATCCGTTTCCAGAAAGGCGACTTGGTTTCGTAGTTGGGCCATGGTTTTTTGTAAATTCTCGCTGAGTGGCCCTTTGTTAGTGCGTAGTTCAACGCCTTGCACAACCGCAATCAGACACGCGGCTGCAACTTGTTCAGTGAGTTCCAGAACTCGAATACAATCGCGAGCGGCTATAGTTCCCATACTCACCTTGTCCTGATTATGACATTCGGTTGAGCGTGAAAATACACTGGCCGGAAGAGTTAACTTCAAAGCTTCTGCGGTCCATGCCGAGACACCGATCTGTACTGCTTTAAAGCCATGATTCAGTATAGACTGACTGTTTTTTACTCCTGATAAATTGGCCGGCAGGCCATGGTTAAATTTGGGATCCACCAGTTGAGCGAGTTGCCGATCAAGGAGGTCTGCCAGATTAGCGACTGTTGTTTTCAAACTGTCCATGGCGAAGGCAATATGGCCGCCATAGAAATGACCACCGTGCAAAACGTGTTCGCCTTCAGCATCTATAATCGGGTTATCATTTGCGCTGTTCAGCTCGATTTCTATAAATTGTCGCAGCCATGGCAAAGAATCTTCCAATACGCCAATAACATGCGCTGCACAACGCAGTGAATAACGATCCTGTAAGCGGCTGTCATTGCGGGGCGTTTCACCTCGTACTTGCAAATCCGAGCGGATTCTACGTGCGACCTTCATCTGGCCAGGATGCGGTTTCACCGAAAATAATTTTTTATCGAAATGATAAGCATTACCCTGTAATGCAATCGAGGCCAAACTGGTAATGCGGGTACATAACTGAGATAAATATTCAGCTCGATTATATGCCAGACAGGCCAGAGCCGTCATCACCGCCGTTCCATTCATTATTGCCAGCCCCTCCTTGGGTTTTAGTGTCAGGGGGTGCAATTTGACCTGTGCCAATGCTTCCGACGCGCTTTGCTGGCGTCCTTGAAACAAAACTTTGCGTTCTCCTGAAAGAGTTGCGGCTATATACGATAATGGCGTCAGGTCACCGCTGGCACCTACCGAACCTTCCTGTGGAATAAGTGGCAGAATATCGTGTTTTAAAAAGGCCACGATGTGCTGTAGTAATTCATAGCGGACGCCTGAAAAACCTTGGGCAAGGCTATTCAGGCGTACTGCTAAAATTGCGCGAGTTTTTTGTTCGTCGAAAAGTTCGCCAAGACCGCAGCCATGAAAACGATACAAATGTTTCGGTAATTCATGTACCCATTCTGCTGCTATAGAGACAGAGCAGGAATCGCCATAACCTGTGGTGACTCCATAGACAACACCGTCTTCCTGTAATAGCGTATCAACGAATCGGGCACCCTTGCTGATCGATTCGACGAATTCTGGCGAGTTGCTTAGTTGAAGCTGCGATACGCCCTGTGCAATCTGAACTATATCTTCAATACTGATTGGAGTTCCGTTAATCAGGATGTTCCCTTTAACCATGTTGCCTCTGCCAGAAATCATAAAAATTGAACCACTGTAAGGGTTCTTTAATGCAATAAGATTGCAATCGATTCGCGTAATCCTGAATGCACGCCTGAATTTCCTGTTCGCGGTGTTTCCGAGAGAATCGTACTGAGTCTCGAAACTGCTCAAAATAAATCACAAAGCGGCCTCCTTGTTTCAAGCAGAATAGCGTGTAGACCGGGCAACGCAATAGCGAGGCCAATATCATCGGTCCCTGTGGAAATAACGCCTTGGTACCGAGAAACTGAGCTTCTGAGACTCTGCTTTTCGGTTCCACCGGTGTTCGGTCTGCGGCAATTACCAGAAGTTCACCTGCGTTTATTTTGTCCTCTAACAACATTGCTGTGGCGGCATTTATTTCAGTCACTTGAATTAGATTTACTGGGCTATCGTCTGCGTATTTTTTGAGCAGATGGTTGAATTTCTGCGCATGCAGAGTATGCACTAATACATTAATTGTTGCGCATTTACGCAGGTGTCCGATTGTTCGGCAAACTTCAAGATTGCCCAGATGAGAACCCAGAATCAAAATCCCCTTTCCCTGATCTATATGCTGCAGCAGGAGGTCGCGGCCATAGAACTCGACGTTGTCAAGCGGTAAGGCTCCACTCCAGGCTGCTAACTTATCAATAATCGCATTGGCGAAACTAATGAAGTGCAGGTAGCTGCCGACATGGCTATGTGACACCCGACCTGGTTCAACGTAGCTTGAGATACGGCCTAAAAATTCGCGACTGGCTTTACGTCCATTCTTATTCATCAACCAGAAATAGCTGACAATGGGATAGAGAAACCATTGCAACGTTCGATTGCCCAGAAAGGTATAAACTTGTAATAGAAATCGCATTCCCCAGATAATTCCGCGTTCTTCGATTTGTGACCAGTGTTTCATCGAAAATGCCTCCATACTAATCCAGGCGAACGTCGTAACATGCCAAAAAACAACTGCGTGTGCTTCAATGAAATCAACAGATTGTCATGGATCATTCGGAAATGAGACAGTCCGTCTTTGGGATATTCGACACGTGTATAGATATTTAGAACATCAACACCCTGCCAATATAGGCGAACCGCGATATCGATATCAAAATCCATACGCTGTCCCAGCTTTGTTCTTTTCATCAATCGATCAACTTCCGGTAACGGATAAATGCGAAAACCGCACATGCCATCAGCTATAGCAAATGACAATGTGTTAACCCAGATCCAAAAACAGGTAATTTTGCGACCATAAAGCCGTATTTTTGGTATGGATCGGTCAAACAGTGGCTGCCCCAGGATTAATTTATTCGAATGATTCTGAGTAACGTGAATAAATCGACCAATATCTTCAACACAATGTTGCCCATCCGCATCTAATTGCAATGCATGGGTGTATCCCTGGCGGATAGCCAGCCGCAGTCCGTCTATGACCGCAGCCCCCTTGCCGCCATTGTTGGGCCGTTCGTAGAGTGTTAACCACGATTTTTCAGTAATGGCGATCGATTGCAACAACCGGGAACATTCTTCAGAGCTGCCATCGTTTACCAAAACGCATGGCAAATCAAAAGCTCTTATGGCAACAATTAAATTACCAATAGTCTCTGGATGATTATAAACTGGAATAATAATGCAGATTTTCATCAAGCCGTGGAAACCAGCATTCGTCCTGAACTATGTGCTGACTGTGCCGAACTTAGATCGAAATACAATTTGCCACTGGACTTTTTCCATTCTAAGGTCATTGTCAGTATCATTTGTGGACGAACAATTTTTTTAAACTTGATTACTTCCATACTGATAAATGGCGTTTGAATATCAAACAATATTTGGCCGTAATTCTCAGCCCAGGCTAATTGCGCGATTCCTGGCAATATAGGTTGTCCAGGGAAATGTCCCTGGAAACAAGCAAGCGCTGGTTGCACACAAAAAGTTAGGCTTGCACCTGTTCCATTCAAATCACAACTTTGCAACCGAGGAAAGTTATTTGTGTCCATGTTAAATAATCGGTGCAATAATTCTCGATCAGTTTTGCCGCGAATATTCAGTGGGATATGGTTTAAAAAAAGCCATTTACGTGGCAGGACAGCCGCCTCAAATGAAGTCATTAATTCTGCTCGCAGCCGTTTTAAGAAATGTAGTCTCTGTTGCTGCTTTAAGGCCAGTTTGCCATTTTCATTCAAACACACGGCTGCGGCAATTCGATCCCGTGGGCCTTCCACTAACAGACAGCAGACGTCATCAATCCATTCGGATTGACAGAGCGTTTGTTCCAATTCGTTCAGAGACAGGCGTTTTTCTTCGATCTTGACTACACGATCAAGTCGGCCGAGCAAACGAAAACGGCCATCTTTTTTTAGTTCGATACGATCATCCAAAACTAAGGATGTGTTGTCGGCTAAAAATGGAGAACGCAGTTGACACCGGCCCTGATTGTCTGTGTTTAAGTTGACCCCCGCTAGTGGAGTCCACAAAGAATCGTTTACGGATTGTCGCCAGGCAATTCCACCGCTTTCCGAGCTACCATATATTTCGACGCACTGCTGGCTGCTGTGCTGTTGAAGCTGTTCGGCGGTGTGTTGGGATAAGGGCCCACCAGAGCTGAAAATCATTTTCAGTTTGTTGAGTTGTTGCCAGTCACTGTTTTCGTCCAGACGTTTTAACTGAGCAGGACTCGCGACCCAGCAAATATTTGTTTGCGCGGCGGATGTGAGTAGAGGATCCGGACTCAAATAATTTTGACTGTGGAAACGACGGCCGCTAGCCAGTGGCCACAAGACTCTAAATAATAGTCCGTAAATATGCTGATGGCTTACAGTGGCCACAATTTCACAATCTTTGAGATCGGCGCCCCAATTTTCTTCAAGCACCTGGACTTCACGCTGCAATTGCAATAGGGATTTTTCGATTGCTTTAGGTTCTCCAGTCGAGCCAGACGTAAAAATTATAATCTTGCTGTTGATCAGAGATAATTCCTCAAGTTCGACAGTTTTAGTCGCAGCGAGTTTCGGTAAGATTTCTATATTCGACCATTCTCCGAGCAATTCGCAGTCAGCCTCTCTTAGTCTGGTTTCGCATACTTGAGTGTTATTGGCGGCAATCCAGACTTCCTTTTCTGCATGAAGAAGCGCGAACAATAGTACCGAAAAAGGGTATGCGTTACTGTGGAAAAGTGCGTAACGTTTTTGTTGTTCAATCTTCAAGGTACTTGCATAGTTTGCCACTTGTTCAGCGAAACGATGTAGCTTGATTTTGTTTCCCTTATGCACGGCGACGATCCCCTGTTTATCACCGTCTAAAAGACAGCGGGACAAGGAATGCGATTCAGATCGCATGGTTTGTAGCAAATGCATGCCGTAGACCCACAGCGTCTAGACAGTGTGTAAACCACTTAGTGGGCTGTCTGTTCTCAGACAGCCTGTTATTACTTATGATGGTCATTGTTTGAGCAGTTTCTCAACCACACCCATAATATCTTTTTTTGTTCTGATCTTTTGAAGAATTTCATCATGATTGTGCATCGATTTCCTCATTGTTGACTGACTTCCGCATCAACGTACCGGGCCAAAGAAGCGACCGATGCGAAAATACTGACTACGTCGTCTTTTTCTGAGTCGATGCTTACCTTATATTTTCTCCTAATGGCCAAACCCAGTTCCAGGGCATCGATAGAGTCCAGACCAAGACCGTCGTTGAACAAAGCTTCCTGGCTGTCTATATCTTCAACACTGAGGTCTTCGAGATCCAGTGATTCGATAATCATTTTTTTCAATTCATTTTCCAGGTTGCTGTTCATCGGCTTCTCTTTTTTGGCTAAAATAGTCCTGTAAATAACGATTCAAATGGCGTACTGCAGTGCTTTCAGGTTGCTTATTTAAAAAGCTATCGAGAACGATATCATCACCGACTTGCATCTCCAAATGAAATCTACGATGGGGAATCTGATACCATTTATTTGTTTTAGTCAACGTATTGGGTGTGCAGTTCAAGATTACAGGGGTGAGTATCGCATTGGATCGCAGAGCAATGGCTGCTGCGCTCGGTTGAAATTTGTAAGGCTTTCCTGGTACTGAACGGGTTCCCTCTGGAAAAATAATCAATGTGCTTCCATTGCGCAAACAAGCCACACAGTCGCCAGTTAATACTTTTAGATCTTTATTACTGATATAACCTGCATTCAGTATTGCACCGCGCATAAACGGGTTTCGCAGCAGGCTTGCTTTGGCAACACAGCGAGCCGATGAAATCCTGCTGATTAAAAAAACGATATCAATCAGAGTTGGATGATTAGCGATAATTAACTGACCGCGCCGATTCAGCTTTTCCAGACCCCGTATTTTATACGTCATAATGCCACTGCGGTGCATAAAACCAATAAAAAAGTAAAAATTGGCCTGTACATAGCGTTGGGCAAGCCGCATTTTGTCGATGTGATTAACGGGAACCAGTTTTATAACTGGAAATACGATCACCCCGGCCAATAAACCACCAATACCAAATATACTGAAAGCAATGGCTGTGGCGATCAAACGCCAGGTGTAATTAATGAAGTTCAATATTTTTCCCAACACCAGGCGTGGCGGGACGATTTTAAGATGAGCTGCTGACTGGAATTGTTTAGAAACTGGATAAACTGTGGTAGTTGCCAGGGCTGCTCGCCACTATCGCCTTGTAGCGGTGAGTTTGAAAAATGCATGCCCAGACCTTCTCCGCTATTGCTGATACGGAGAGCCAGTGCACAACTTTCATCTGTTGCCAGTTTATAAGGCGCGGAGGGATAAAAATCGACCAAAGGTTGATCGTAAAATACCACCAGCACTTGTTTGGCCCCCTCGATTAGTAAACCCAGAGCTTCTATAAAGGCCGGTGCCATGCCTTCTTCACCCGGGGCAATGACTGTCGACTGCAGTTTATTGTGCTGTGCCATGGCAAACAGACCGGCAATTGCATTGTGTACCGACAAGCTGAACGCAGTCGGCGATATTTCCTCACCGGAATGTAATAGTTTCATCATTTTGAAAGTTTTCGCCAGCTCTCCATGTGAAGAGCTGAGAACATTAGGGGTTGGGTTATCCTTATCGACGCACGAGTCGGCAGCACTGAAAACCAGCTTGGCCAAGGGACTCAAGCGGCGTTTCAGCGATTTGGGAATGGTGGATAAAAAATGTATTTGAGAATCTGATGGACTACCTCCGTCTTCGGGTAAAGGTGGCCAAACACTCCATTTTTGGATTTTGAAATTCCGTTGTGTCATGGTTATTTGTTAAGTTAATCGTGTTCTTTTGTTCGATAATGATTGCTACGAATAACATGATGTGTCAATACTTTTCCGGGATGATGTTGTTATTCTCAGCAAAGGGATGCTCGGGTATTATACTTACCAACGAACAAATGATGACAAATTTTGCAATGTATTCGTTAAGCTAAGGAAGGGTTTGAGTCTGACATTGTGACTCAGGAAGTCTGTAAAATCGGAGCACCTTAGAGAGGGTTTGGCATGGTGCTCATCTAGCGGAGTTAGGTGATATTAAGTCATTCATATAGTAAAACATGATTGACCCCTTGTCTATATTTATCTATATTCTTATCTATATTCAATCAGTCAATCATGGAGGCTATAATGACGGTGGTTTCAGCATCGACAATATCGAGCTCGATCAACAACAAGTTACACTCCCTGAACCGGCAAGTATTGCTCTTTTAGGTTTAGGGCTCGTCGGACTAAGACTGACAGCACGCAAGGAACAAAACAAAATCTAATCCGGGTTCTAGCAGTCTCTATTTTAGAAATTTGTGGCGACACTTCTCACTAAAGTGTCGCCACTTTATTCCCGCTTGGGCCAATTCTCAGTCGCACTTTAGGCAGCAGGGTCGATAGCGAATATCCTTGCTGAATTTAGGTTAGATCCAGCCTAGATTTGGTGGTGCTTACTTTGACCTCTATTAGTTACATAATGTGTTGTATCTGCGTATTTAATTCATACGCAGTTGGGGATAGAAGATACATTTATTAAATATTTCATGCGGTAAAATGTGCCTGACCCCTTAATTTTTTACTCTTAATTTTTATCACAGAAACTCAAAAAATTTTTAAAGCAAAGTGTATTCTTATTAAGAATACGGCTTCTCACACTAACTACACACTCAATCCCTAACCCCAGCCGTCCCCAACAGCACCGCAATCCAGCGGGTCTCATCGCTGCTTGCAAAAGCGATTTTCAGGATCATGGTAAAGGGTACGGACAGAAACATTCCGGTGGGTCCAAAAACCCAGCCCCAAAAAATCAGAGATAAAAACACCACCAATGTCGATAAACCCAGGCCCTGGCCCAGAAGTCGTGGCTCGATGATACTGCCTATGACTGTGTTAATGGTCAGAAAACCGATCAGGGTATACAGAGCTATATCCAGGCCTAACTGTACGGACGCTAATAAGACCACAGGAATCGCAGCGATAATTGAACCTATATTGGGTATAAAATTAAGCAAAAATGCGACAACACCCCAAAGGATCGGAAAATCTACACCCAGAACCATTAACATCAACGTTACAGCGATGCCGGTAGCTGCACTGGTGGCGCTTTTTATTCCCAAATATTGTCTGACACTTTCAAGGAAATATTCGAAACCCGCCGTTTGGACATTCTCTCCAAAGGCTTTTTTCATTTTTTTCGGTAGTTCGAACGCTTCAAAAAAAATGAATCCTACTGTAAAAAGAATCATCAGGGTATTGGTGAACGCGCTGCCAAAACCCGAGAGCGTCTTTCCGGCAATTCGCAATAATTTTCCGGGATCCAGGTATTCCATAAAAACATCTTCAGAAACATCCACTCCATGACTTTCCACCCAATGGATCAAAGTGAATAGCTCGCTTGATAATCTTGCCTGATAACCCGGTAAATTGCGTGCGAAGCTGTCAATAGAGGAACCGACCATTACAGCCAGCATTGAAATAATAATGATGACGCCACTGAGTACCAGCATTACCGCTATCCAGTCAGGCAGCCCTTTTTTGTGCATCCAAAACAGCGGTGGCCAGCAGATAATGGCGATAAAAATCGACAGAAATACTGGGATCAATAGAGGCGCCGCAACTCGCATACCAGCAACCACGACAACGAAGGCCGCACTGATAATTAGAAACTGTGTCCAACGGGGAAAAGCGATATCTGTGGGCATTGGTTGATTTCGTCCTGTTGGTTAGAAGTTGTTTTATTGCATCTATACATTAAGTTTCGCGGCATGCGCCCTAAGAAAAACAGTTATTGAATAGGTGGCGTTTTTTTAGATATTACTGATATTCTAATCAAAGCGATGCCCTTTGTTGCAATAAATATCGATGCAAATCCTCAGGACGGTCAATGTCCCATTGAAGCGCCAATTCTTCACAGGAGAGTCCAAGCTGTGTAACGCGCGTTCTCGTTTCGGTCAACACCGTGGATGTACTCCAGGAAATATTAGAAAACAAATCGTGAACGACAGAATTTACACCGATGAGTACATAGCCACCATCTTCCGCAGGGCCTAGCACAACATCGCAGCCATTTTGTAATGAGCTGAGTACACTATGTAAATCATCAGAGCTCAAAGACGGACAATCGCAACCAATCAATATTGCAAATTTACAAGATTTTAGGGCAGTTGATAAAGCATGTTGCATGCGCTCTCCCAGATCATCTCCCTGTTGCAAATGAAAGGAAAGTGGAAATTTCCCACCTAAATCCTGAAACAATGGATGATCCAGCACAGGGCTACACCAAAGCTGGACCGGACACAATGGTTGCTGATGAGTCAGGATAAGTGTTTCATGTACCAGCTTGGTATGCAGGTTGGCCGCTTCACGTTCATTAAGAATCGGCAATAAGCGGGTCTTTACCTGTCCCGGAACCGGTGCTTTTGCGAACACCAGAATTTTGGCGTTCGGGTACAGGTAATGTCCTGTCAGCACGTTATTTTTTGCTTATTCAGGAACAGCAGGAAGACCCACTGGAAACAACATTGTTTTCGCTTGTGTTCTCCTGCTTAGAGCCAGCCGGTGAGCAACAGGATTGAGTGGGGGCCGAGCCCTGAGTGCTTATACCGACAAAATCATTTTGATAGGGACCGTCAGCGATCATCGCATAGCTTAGTTCTCCCACAGAAATTCGTTCACCTCGTATGTAAGTAACGCCTTCATCATCAAACACTTTTGCAAACGGCCCCGTATAGATAACCTCATGAAGCTGATCTGAACATTGCTTCGCCTGTGGTTTGACTGCGGTTACAGTCACCGCCCGAAACTCTATTCCTTCTACTGTTTGCCAGGGATCAACATCCCATTTATCAATACGAACGGCTTGAAAACCGGCATCGACGAAGGCTTGTACAAAATCATGTTCCTGCATGGCTCCGGATATACAACCACTCCATAGCTCAGAGTCTGATTTAAGATGTGCAGGTACATTCGTATCGCTAACGATATCCGAAATAGCGATTCGACCACCAGGTTTCGTGACCCGAAAGATCTCCTGCATGAGTTTTAGTTTTTCGATATCGTCGACCAGATTAAGCACGCAGTTTGAAACCACCAGGTCTACTGATTCATCATTGATAAGCGGTGCATCAATGCGCTGCCTGGTTTGCCAGGATTTCAATCCAGACAAAGCTTTCCAATTACCAACAGGATGCTCAACAAGGTAACGATCCATTGCGTCCAGATCGGTGGATAAATCCTGGATTTGTCCTTTCACAAAGCAAACCCTGTCTGAGCCTATTTTTTCTGCCATCTCAGATTGATAACTGCGCGCCAAAGCCAGCATATCGTCATTCATGTCGACACCGATGACCTGACCACTATTACCCACCAACTGCGCAGCAATATAACAAATTTTTCCGGAACCGGAACCCAGATCCAGTACAGTATCTCCTTCGCGGACATAACGCGACGGATCACCACAACCATAATCTTTCGCAATGACTTCTTCCGGCAACAGATCCAGTAATTTCTTATCATAATCCACAGCACAACACAGTGAGGGCTGTGCGGTTTCGGCCCCCTGGGAATAACGTTCCAGAACGCTGGATTCAATATTCATATTCAGTCCTCTTTTTAAACATTTTCAGGCGCTATTATCACAGAAATCAAAGATCAATACGCTACTTCATTCAATGAGCCTACAAATCGAATTCTGAAAAAAATATCCAATAAAGCTATACTATTTCGCGAGCGGACAATGGTTTAATAGAATGAGAGCCTCCAGAAAGGGAGTCTTTTTTTATATTTTGTATTCAAACCGAACTAAAAAATGGAAATCGGTGTTTCGGATCTTTTGATTAGAATCGTCTATAGCCAATAAATTTGACCATTATGTCTTTGCTGCACTCTATAGCCTGGCATACCAAAAAATCACTTATCAGCAGTCAGCGTATTATTGTAACTTTGCGCTACATGATATTTCTTTTTGCCAGTCTTCCTCTGGCCCAGCTTTACGCTGATGAATCTTCACTAGAGTACAAAATTAAAGCGGGCTATCTGTACAATTTTACCAAATTTATAGATTGGCCAATCGAGCAGTCGTTACTGGAATCCCAGAATTTAAACATCTGCTTGCTGGGCGATAATAAATTCAACGACATTCTTAACCCCATTGAGTTAAAAAAAACCAAAGGCAAATCGATACATTTGCTTCACTTTGATCGGATTAGTGAAGACGTGGCCCAATGTCAAATCCTGTTCGTCGGTGATTCCAAGATTCACCGGTTCAAACAAATTTTTCTCTACCTGAATGGCTATAGTGTTTTGACCGTGGGTAATACAGAAGATTTTGCCCTCAGTGGTGGAATGATCGGATTTGTGATCGACGCAGGCAGAGTTCGACTTCGAATTAACCGAACAGCAGCTAAAGAGGCGGGCTTGAATATCAGTGCCAAACTCCTGGAAGTTGCTGATATTGTGAGTACCAGCGAATGAGCTGGTTCCGAGGTTGCTCTATTGGGCAAAAACTATTGATGATTGTTCTATTTTCAAGTTCGATGGCTTTATTGTTCGCGAGCCTCTTTTTATTTCTTCTTGAATTTAACGAACTGCGTTCCAATGCTCAGGATGATATGCGCTTAAATGCATTACTGATTGGCAATCGCAGTACTGCGGCGATGGTATTTGAGGAACCCAGCCTGGCTGACGAAAATCTGGCTACTCTGGCCGCAAACCCGGCTGTTACAGCAGCCTGTATTTTTGATAAAAATCGCAGAGTCTTCGCGAAGAATATACAGTCCGAGAGGACAAACAGAGATTGTCCAGCACCGGTATTCAAATCTGTCACAGAATTTAATGATACCGGAATGTCGCTATTCGAACCGATTTATCTGGACAAAGAAATAATCGGGGCAATCTTTGTTCAAGTCGACCTTAGCGATCTCTATCTGCGCAAAATGCAATTTTTAGGCTTGGTGTTTTTGGTCTTTGGTATCGCTTTAGGCATAACGTTTTTCATTTCCAGACCACTATTGAAAGTTATATCAGGGCCCATTCTGCGCCTTGTCGACACGGTTCAGGATATTACCCACCACAAAGATTATTCTTTGCGAGCACAAAAAGAAAACGACGACGAACTAGGTCAGTTGGTCAGCGAATTTAATGGCATGCTTGAGATGCTGGAAAACCAAAATAAAGCCCTGATCGCAACCAAAAACCGATACCTCGCACTGTACGACGACAACCCTACAATGATCGTTAATTCAGATCTTCGCGGTGGAATTATTTCAATGAACCGATCTGGCTCAGAATTATTAAAGATTTCCATCGGCAATTGGGAAGGACGTTCTATACTCGATTTTACCTTTTCGGACGACATCCAACTGCTGCTCGACTTATTTGCCCTGTGCGAGGAACACCCGGACATTGTACATAAACAGGAGATCCGCAATATTCGTGGCGATGGCGAAACGATCTGGGTTCGACAATTTGCCCGCTTGATCATAGACGAAAAACAACAAGAAAATCTATTAATCGTCAGCGAAGATATTACCGAAACCCGTACACTCAACGAAAAAATTGCCTATCAGGCCAGCCATGATGCGTTGACTGATCTGGTTAACCGAACAGAGTTTGAAGAACACCTTAAATCTGCGGTGGAATTTGCAAGAACCAGTCTGGCAGAACATGCCCTTTGCTATTTGGATCTGGATCAATTCAAAGTCGTCAATGATACTTGCGGCCATACGGCCGGCGATGAATTGTTGAGACAGCTGGGTTCCACCTTGAAAAAAAGTATACGCCAGTCCGATGTGCTGGCACGTTTGGGTGGTGATGAATTCGGTATTCTGATGCAAAATTGCAGTCTCGAAACAGCAGTACTGGCAGCAGAAGAAATCAAAGAGATAATACACGAATTCCATTTTTCCTGGGAAGAGAGTAGTTTTACGGTGGGAGTCAGTATTGGCGTAACTTCGATCAATAAGACCAGCGGCGACCAAATTCAACTACTCAAAGAAGCCGATTCTGCGTGCTATGCGGCCAAAGAAAAAGGCAGGAATCGGGTACACGTTTTCCTGCCGGATGATCAGGAATTAACAATACGGCATGGTGAAATGCAATGGGTCAGCAAGATACACACAGCCCTTGAAGAAGACCGTTTTTGCTTATTCGGCCAGAAAATAATCGGGCTACCCGACCATTCTACAGATTCTGGGTTCCATTTCGAGACACTGATACGACTGCGTGACGAACAGGGGGAATTAGTACCCCCTGGTGCTTTTTTACCCGCCGCTGAACGATATAATCTTTCGCCCGATTTGGATCGATGGGTCGTTCGTTCGATACTGAAATGGTTGCACAAGCATCCCGACTTTCTTGACCAATTATCGGTTTGTTCAATCAACCTTTCCGGCTTGTCTTTATCCGAAGAAAATTTTCTTAATTTTATCGTTGAAGAATTCAGCCGATGGTCTATACCGGCTGCAAAAATATGTTTTGAAATTACTGAAACTGCAGCGATATCAAATTTTGCGAATGCGACTGATTTTATCCACAAGCTGAAGAAAGAAAACTGTCTTTTCTCTCTGGATGATTTTGGTAGTGGACTCTCTTCATTTGGCTATTTGAAGAATTTACCGGTTGATTTCCTCAAGATTGATGGATTATTCGTAAAAGATATTGCCAGTGACCCAGTCGATTTGGCAATGGTGCGTTCGATCAACGAGGTTGGACATGTCATGGGGAAAAAAACCATCGCTGAATTTGTCGAAAACCAGGCCATTCTGGACATTTTGAAAACTCTTAACGTTGACTATGCTCAGGGTTTTGGCATCGGTAAACCTGTTGCATTGCAAAATTTATTGCCGTCTGACTTTGATTTGGAGGAGGTGTTCAATGAAGGTAACTAGACGATTGAACATAGCTATGATTCTTGTGCTTAGCGGAAATTTTCAGCCTCTATTGGCAAATCATGACAAGTCTGCCAATTCGCATCCAGCAGACCTCGCTGTTTCGGAAATGGAAAATTACTTCGAGTTATCACCTGTAGAGTTGGCGAACTTACCGGTGGAAATTGCCAGTGGCAGTGCTCGTCCTTTAGTAAAGGCAGCCGGGGTTACTACAGTTATTACCGCTGAGCAGATTCTAGCGATGGGTGCAACTGATTTGAACCAGGTATTGGAAACCGTTCCGGGCTTTCATGTAAGCATCGACCCGTTAACCAATGACCCGGTTTATTCTGTCCGCGGTGTTCGAAACCCCGACGGATCACAAGTTCTATTATTACTCGATGGCACACGACTTTCGGTACCTTTTCTTGGCACTAGAACCTCGATTTTTCGCATGCCCACGCAGAATATCCAACGCATCGAAGTCATCAGGGGCCCCGGATCTGCGATATACGGAGCCGATGCATTTGCAGGAGTCATTAACATTATCAGCAAACGAGCCAAAGACCTTAGTGGCACCACGCTAGGTGGCCGGGTGGGCAATTTCGACAGCCAAAGCGCCTGGATACAGCACGGTGCCCAATGGTCAGGGTGGGATGTCGCCGCGAGCCTGCAATATCAGCACAGTAACGGCGACAAAGGACGTATCATAGAATCCGATTCGCAAAGCCAGATCGACCGTACCTTAGGTACTCGAGCTTCTTTAGCACCCGGTTCTGTGGACAGTCGATTTGAATTGTGGAATGCTCAGCTCGGATTACAGCGAAAGCACTGGGATTTAAAATTCTGGGCTTCTAAACAGAACGATGTCGGCGTAAGAGACGGTATTGGAGCGGCACTGGACCCCAACGGATATTACGAAGCTGAGAATTATTTGGGCGATGTTCGGTTTTCTTCCGAAGATTATTTTGATGACCTGGAAATCCAGGCGCATCTGAGTTATCTGTATTCTAACTTTAAATCGCTATTACACGTATTTCCAAATAATACCCGCCTGCCAATCGGAGCGGACGGCAATGTAGATTTTATTAACCCGGCAGGTTTGTCTACCTTTCCTGATGGATTGATCGGTACCCCAGGTCGTAAGCAACATATCCCATCTATAGAATTAATTGGAATTTATGACGCGCTGGATGATCATCTGTTACGAGTATCGGCAGGCTATCGCTACGAGGCAATTGATACCAACGCACGGCAAAATTTTGGCCCTGGAATACTCGACGGAAGCCAGGCCGTTGTGACCGGTGTATTGACCGATGTCTCTGATACGCCTTTTATATATCTAAAAGATACGGATCGCTCCATATGGTCTTTTTCCGTCCAGGACGAATGGGTATTTGCCTCGGACTGGCTGCTGACTGCAGGGTTAAGATACGATTACTATACTGACTTTGGCAGCACGGTTAACCCCCGTGTCGCATTAGTCTGGTCGGCCACTGACACCTTAACCACTAAATTATTGTATGGTCGTGCATTTCGTGCTCCGAGTTTCTCCGAACAAGGCAACATCAATAATCCGGTATTGCTTGGAAACCCTGATTTGGATCCGGAAACAATCAACACAGTGGAACTTGCGTTTGAATATATCCCGCAATCCAATTTAAGTACAGGGATAAATCTTTACTATTACCATATCAGCGATTTGATCAGACCCACCCCGGATCCGGGTGCAACCACGGCCACGGTGCAAAACGCCGGAGACCAGCAGGGGTACGGCTTTGAACTGGAATGGGATTGGCAAATCATTGACCAGTTCGGAATTAACGGCAATTACGCCTGGCAATATTCGCGAGACCAGAGATTAAAGGAACGTGTCGCAGGCGTGCCCGAACATCAGCTATTCGTTGCTGCCGACTGGAATTTCCTGCCTCAATGGCTGTTTCATGCGCAATTGAACTGGATTGGTCAACGATCCAGAATGAGCGGCGACACCCGCAGCAGGCTGGATGACTATGCGATTGTCGACCTGACTTTGCGCCGCAAAAATTTATTTGAGTATTTCGATTTAGCCGCGTCGGTACGAAACCTGGGTGATGAAAATGCACGGGAAACAGGCGCTCCAGGGCTTGCCAACGATTTTCCATTACAGGGACGGTTTTATTATTTGGAACTCAGTGTGCATTTTTAGTCTGAACACCCAAAACTTAAAATTCGGCCGGCTTAACTTTGGATTCCAAGCATCGGCACTATCAGTGTCAAAACACTGACAATTACAACAATCCCTATTACATTCAGAATAAAGCCTGTCTTCACCATATCGATAACCTGGAGCTTGCCACTGCCAAATATAATGGCGTTAGGGGGTGTCGCAACAGGCAACATAAATGCACACGAAGCCGATATCGTCGCCGGTAACATCAACCAAAGTGGCGGAATATTCATCACAGATGCCACCGATTGAAGTATCGGAAGAACCAATTGAGTTGTTGCAGTATTCGATGTGAGTTCGGTGAGAAAAGTCATCCCGCTAGCCACCAGGGTCATCATTATAAATAAACTTGATTTTTCAAGGCCAGCCAGTTGAGACGCCATAAATTCGGATAAACCACTGTCGACAAAACCGGAGGCCAGTGCAAATCCGCCGCCGAATAAAACAACAACCGGCCACGGCAATTGGCGAAACACGTCTTCATTAAGAATAGTATTCCTTTTATCCGTTTCTGCTTTGGCCGGAATCAAAAACAATAAAAACGAAGTCGCAATGACCACTGCACCATCGTCCAGTAAAACACCATTTTCGAAGAGTACCTGCCACCCCGGTAAATTCAAACCGCCAATTGCCAGTCCTTTTCTTGAAATCCATAGCATAGCGGTCACTGAAAACACGATGGATACAACTTTTTCCTCGTATCCCATTGGTCCAAGTTTTTTGCTTTCGTCAGTAACCATGCGTCCTATTTCTGCAGACCGAGGAATATTTCGAAAATAAAGAACCCCCAGATAAGCACTCATGATCACTATCATAGAAAGCCCGATCGGCACTGCAAACAACATCCATTGAGCAAAGCCAATTTCCATTGGACCACCCGCACTCATTTCGTACAATCGTAGAAAAACCAGATTTGGCGCAGTACCCACAGGAGTCATCATGCCACCGATAGACGCCGAATAGGCAATCGCCAGCAATAAGCCAATGGAAAACTGTTTGATTTGTTTTTCGTCCAGGCTTGCCTCAAATCGGCTTAAAACTGCTAACGCAATCGGCAACATGACCAAAGTTGTCGCTGTATTCGAGATCCACATGGATAAACCTGCGGTCGCAACTACAAAGCCCACTGTTAAATGGAATGGATGGTTTCCAAAGCGTGCCAATACGCCGAGTGCAATACGCCGGTGCAACTCCCATCGTTGCATAGCTAATGCTATTAAAAATCCACCAATTAACAAAAACACCGTTGAATTCATATAATGCGAGGCCGTATCTTTAGTCGATGCTATACCCAACAATGGAAATAGAAACAACGGCAATAGCGCGGTGGCCGCCAGGGGCACAGCCTCGGTAATCCATAATATCGCCATCATGGCAGCAACAGCGGCCATACTTGAGGTTTCCGGCTGATCGCCGAAATCTGTGAACAAAAACAGGAACCCAGGAACAATAACTGCCAGAGCCAACCCTAAGAATTTCATTAGTTTTAGATCCTTTTTGTTGCGAAGGCTGTCATAGAAAAACCTGACCGACTGATGTCGCCTTAAATTACTCAGTTTTTATGAAATTTCGGACTGAATTCATGTACAGCTTCCACCATTGCATGCACATGTTCAGGGTTCATTTGCGGATGAATACCATGTCCCAGGTTAAACACATGACCGCTCCCTGACCCATATTGCTGCAAAATTGAATGCACTTTCTGACGAATAATTTCCGGTTCTGCATACAATACTGTCGGATCAAGGTTTCCCTGTAAAGCAACATGATTTCCCACCCGGTTTCGAGCATCAGAAATTTCAGTCGTCCAGTCCAGTCCCAATGCGGAGTAGCCAGTCGCAGCCATAGATTCCAACCACTGGCCTCCTCCTTTGGTGAATAATATGCTCGGTACGCTTGGCTCTGTATCGTTCAAGTTGAGCCCTTTAAGCACTCGTTTTGCGTAGTTTAACGAGAACGAAATATAATCCTGAGTCGACAGGCTGCCCCCCCAGGTATCGAATAACATGACCGTCTGTACACCGGCAGCAACTTGTGCGTTTAAATAATGTATTACCGCATCGGTCACTTTTTCCAACAGACTATGCATCGCGTCCGGTTGGCTATACATCAATGTTTTAATGCGACGAAAATCCCGGCTGCTTTCACCCTCGATCATGTAGGTGGCTAATGTCCACGGACTTCCCGAAAACCCGATGAGCGGAACCCGGCCGTTTAAGGATGATTTAATCTGACGTACCGCATCCATCACGTACTTGAGTTCTACTTCGGGGTCGGGAATAGGCAATTGTTCAATATCTGCACTACAGCGAACAGGGTTTTCGAATTTCGGCCCTTCCCCTTCAACAAAATAAAGCCCCATGCCCATTGCGTCAGGAACGGTCAGGATATCTGAAAACAAAATTGCCGCATCAAAGCGAAAGCGTTCCAAAGGCTGCAATGTCACTTCGCACGCCAGGTCGGGATTCGTACAAAGCTGCATAAAACTGCCCGCCTTTTTTCGCACAGCTCGATATTCAGGAAGATAGCGCCCGGCCTGACGCATCATCCAGACAGGTGTTCTTTCCACGGGCTGACGACGTAAAGCTCTTAACAAACAGTCGTTGCTTATTGTAACCATAAATAATTCAGTACCCACTCAAAAACCAAGCATCTTACAATCTTGAGTTGCCTGGCACAATTTCATCGTTGGTTGCGATAGTATATCCAGGCGATCGACTTTTTAAATCCCGGTTAAAGATTACGCAGAATAGCAAGCAACTCTAAAAATAGCCCCCGAAAAGGAAACTTGTCGATTCCCGCAGGGGTCTATACTTGAAGATATAGAAAACTTTAGGAGATTTATTATGGCTATTAACCAATCTTCTTTACATGGCTTTGCCAGAAATCATCATATCGAAGGTTTGAGCACTCCAAGCCTGAAGGCATTGAATCAGGGTAATCCCGGATATTCAATCGAGAAAGCGCGAAAGTTCATAAATTTTCAGGATCGCATCAACGAAGAATTGCTGAAACACCGAATCATCGAAAAAAATCGCTACACTCAATGGTTTCGTCAAGGTCAGCAAAACAGGGCGCAGATAAAGGCATTTATCGTTCAGTTTTCGGTATTTTCAAACCAGTTCCTGGTCGCTCAGATGAACAAAATGATCAACGCTGACAGTCTGGAAAGTATGCGTGCGTCAAAGGAAATTCTCGCTAACGAAATCGGTGTTCGCTTTCATTCCGATAACAAGAGTGACAGCGATAAAATATATGGATCTACGCAAGGTTCTGTTGAAGGCAGCACGTTTCGCTTTGCTGCCGCTCACTTTGAATGGCTTTATACCCTGGCTCAAAAACTGAATATGTCCTTCTGTGAAATAGGTCAGGTTAAACACGGTACAGCTTCAACCCGCTTTTTCTGCAATGAACTGATTCGCCTGTACGGCGGAGAGCATTACCAGAATGCCCAGGCCGCAAGCTATGCTGTTGAAAACTGGGCTGCAGCCGGATTTTGGGGTGAACTTATAGAAGGACTGAAAACATTCAACCATAAACAATCTCTGAATTTGCCACTGGGATTTTTTGTCTGGCATGACCGCATCGAATCGCAACACGCGGAACACACGCAGGAAGAACTGGAAGAACTGTATTTTGCTCACCAGTTAAACGAGGATGCATTCATCGCAGTCGGTAACGAAATGCTGGATGGTGTTGCGGAGTTCTGGGACGGCCTGGATCTTCAACGACGTGAGCTTGCGGCGGCTCATTAAATGAGGAGATAGTAATTGACACTAAGACGGGTTGCTTTAAGAGTGACCACAATGTCTGTTTAATATTTTCGGTTTGTTTAAAGCAACAATGCACGAGGCAAACACCTCATCACCGTTTTTAATTTACCAATATATACACCTGACGAATTGTGGAGCATTATTAAAACTGATACATAAATATATACGCATTACTCCGATAGCTACCTGGATCACCTCATGAGTAAACTCATACCCAATAACTTGGAAAATCCCGAACTCATCACACCGGTAGATTCGAAGATCGAAAATTATATGCGATCTCAGATATCGAATTCCGATAATGCTGTACTCACACAAATGGAAACACTGGCTACAGAACAGAATTTCCCGATCGTTGGACGTCTTGTTGGCGTATTTCTGCATTCGCTGGCAAAAATGATTTCGGCCAGACGGATCTTCGAATTCGGTAGCGGCTACGGTTATTCAGCTTACTGGTTTGCACAAGCAGCCGGATTGCAGGGACAAGTGATCTGTAGCGATGCAAGCGCTTCAAATTGTGACCAGGCTGAACAATTTCTTCGCCAGGCTGGACTCTGGGATAACATCGATTTTAAAGTCGGCATGGCACAGCAGGTATTCGCGGAAACGGACGGGGAATTCGATATCTGTTACAACGATGTGGACAAAGGTGACTATCCTGAAATATGGCATCTGGCCAAAGATCGTATTCGCTCCGGGGGATTATATATCGCCGATAATGTGCTCTGGCATGGCCGCGTCGCGATTGAAAACCCTATCGATATTGTCGAGGGATGGACTGAAGCTATCCTCGAACACAATCAATTCATTTTTCAGGATCCAAACTTTGACAGTTTCATTAATCCAACCCGAGATGGTGTTATCGTCGCGCGTCGGAAATAATCGTCAATCCAGTTCCCTTGATCCTTGGATAAGCTCACAGGTTCTTATATTTACCTTAGGAGCGAGGATTTAATAATATGGGAAAGATTGACGCAGGATTATTGTTTGTCTTCAAGGCGTAGCAACAGGCGCATAGCAGGGCTACGCAACTGTTGCTACAACGCAAAAGACGGACAATAATACAAGTCAGGATTCGTATATTATTAAATCCTCGCTCCTTAGGCAATGTTAAAGCAGATCCTGTTAATAGAAGACGAATCCAGTATCGCCGATAATATCCGTTATTCACTGGAAAATGACGGTTTTGCGGTTCAATGGGTCATGCTGGGATCTGAAGCTATTGATACCCTGAAGGTTGAGTCGATTGATCTTGTTATATTGGATGTAGGTCTGCCCGATCAAAGCGGATTTGAAGTGTGCAGGCAGATACGGAAATTTTCTGACATACCGATTATATTTCTTACCGCGCGCAGCGATGAAATCGACAGAGTGGTCGGTTTGGAAATCGGTGCAGATGACTATGTTGTGAAGCCGTTTAGCCCGAGAGAGCTTACTGCTCGGGTCAATGTGATTCTTCGCCGGGTGAATAAGGCAGCAGAGGATACTGTCGGTCCTTTGGCTGTTTTACGGTTACTGGAGGATAAACGGCAAATTATTTACCAGGGGATTGAACTCGACCTGACGACCTACGAATATGGCATTTTGTCGGTACTTTTTAAGCATCCGGGACGGGTCTATTCACGTCAACAGTTGATGGATGCTGTCTGGTCTTCACCCGAAGAAAGTTTTGATCGTGTTGTCGATACGCACATTAAAACCATTCGATCGAAGTTGCGCACAATCGACCCGAATAATGATTTTTTGATGACTCACCGGGGTATCGGTTATAGCTTCAGGCAGAAATTGAAATGAGTCTTAGTCTGCGTATTGTGATGGCTTATTTCACAATATTTGGTGTTGCGGTCTATTTGCTGCTAAATGTGTTTTTTTCAGAATTGAAGCCTGGGGTTCGCCAGTCGACCGAAGATGCTTTGGTTGATATGTCCAATCTGCTGGCGGAAATGGTCGCTGAGGAGTTTTCTTCAGATCAGATTAAAAACCGGAATTTCAGTCTGAGTATGGATCGATTTTTGAAACGTTCCTATCGTGCCCGAATATTTTCTGTCGAAAAAAACATCAGTAATATTCGCATCTACATCACCGATTCTGAGGGTATTGTACTTTACGATTCAGACCAATTGGCAGTTGGGCAGGACTATTCACAATGGAATGATGTCTATTTGACCTTGAGGGGGCAATACGGTGCCAGAAGTACTAAATCCAACCCAGATGATGACAGCAGTTCAGTGATGCATGTGGCTGCACCGATACTAGATGGCGGGCAAATTATTGGTGTGTTGACAGTGGCGAAGCCCAATTTATCGGTAAAACCTTTCATCGATTTGGCTCAGGCTAAAATCAGACGTCAGGGCTTGTTGCTGGTGTTAGTTTCATTTTTGGTCACGGTGGTTTTGTCCTATTGGTTGACCCGTTCAATTCGAAAAATAGCGGCTTATGCAGATAAAGTAGCCAGCGGTGAGCGAGTTGCTATTCCCAGTCTGCGTGAGACCGAGTTGGCAAAACTGGCCAGTTCCATCGATAACATGCGGCAAAAGCTTGAAGGTAAAGAGTATGTTGAGAAATACGTACACGCACTGACGCATGAATTGAAAAGTCCGGTTTCGGCGATAAAAGGTGCAGTTGAACTTATCTCGCCACAAATGGCAGTAGAAGATCTGTCCCGTTTTACGACAAATATTCACGACGAAGTAGAACGCATCGACGAGATGATCAATCGTATGCTTGCCTTGGTTGTAGTGGAGAAACGTGAAGTGCTTCAACAATCGCAGGCTGTCGATATGATCGATGTGGTAAACACGGTTTTAGCCAGCAAGCAGATGCAGCAAAATGAGAAGCTCATTAAATTTAAAACACGGTTATCGTCAAAGGCGATTACAAATGGAGATTGTTTTCTGCTTAGCCAGGCGATAGATAATCTTTTACAAAATGCCATCGATTTTAGTCCGTTGAACGGAGAGATCAGTATTGAGGTGAATCAGAAGCAAGTTATTAATATCACGATAAAAGACAGTGGTGAAGGGATACCCGATTACGCTCTGGATAAGATCTTTAATCGTTTTTATTCGCTACCCAGGCCAGGGGGCAATAAGAAAAGTTCGGGGCTGGGGCTCTCTTTTGTACAGCAAATTGTCGAATTACATAAAGGCAGTATTTCGTTGAAAAATTGTCCGGATGGGGGTGTTATAGCGACATTGACTTTAGCGTTGCGCGGATAAGGCATTCTGGCACTTAAAAAAACACAGAGACCACACGAACCACATAATAACAACATCTTCAGCCCACATAGCCTGTCTATCCTGAGCCCGTACTCAACAAAATACAGGAAGCAATGCTATGAAAAAAATATTCACTTCGAAAATCTTCATCATTAGTTTGATTACTCTGCTGCTAAGCATTCCTTTAGGTATGATTGCAGATAAAATTACAGAACGCTCGCATTATTTTGCTCAGGCTAAAACCAGTGTGGCAAACAGTTGGACGGGACAGCAGAAGGTCATGGGGCCATTAATTGTTATACCCTACGTGATTCACAAGCAGGTTGAAGTTTGGAATAAGGAATCCAAGGAAAAAACCATTAAGATTGTAAAGCAGTCAAAGCAAAAATATCTTTTGCCAAAAACTCTGAATATAGAGGCGTTGGTCAAAGTCGATGCTCGTAGTAAAGGAATTTACAAAATTCCTGTTTATACCACGCAGCTTAATTTTTCGGGTGCTATTGATACTCAGCGTATTCAAAAAGCATTAATTGGCCTTAAAGATCAGGCTGAATTTGTAACGATTGGTAGTCCGTATTTGAGCGCGACTATTTCTGATACGCGTGGTATCAACAGTATCCCCGTTCTTAAGTGGGCAAATCAGCAATTATCCTTCAAGCCTGGTAGTCTTCTCAGGTGCAATCAAAACGGAATTCATGCTCCACTATTTGAACTGGATACGCAGCATGGCAGAACTGAATTTAACTTTGGTCTGGAACTACGAGGAATGGAATCTCTGGTTTTTGTACCCACTGCGATGGAAGTTGGGGTTAATGTGTCATCACATTGGCAACATCCCCAATTTGTCGGACGTTTTCTGCCGGTAAATCGTGAGATCAGTGAAGAGGGTTACCAGGCCGAATGGAAAATTACTTCTTTTGCCAGCAACATCGAAGACAAGATTCGCAAATGTGAGAATGGGAAATGTACAACGCTAACAGCCAGCAGTTTTGGTGTTAAACATATCGAGCCAGTCGATGTGTATTTACAATCGGAACGCTCGGTCAAATATGGCTTGTTGTTTATCGGACTCAGTTTCGTCAGCTTTTTTCTTTTTGAAGTTCTTAAACAACTTCCCATTCACAGTATTCAGTATACTTTGGTGGGATTTGCTATTGCAGTGTTTTATCTGTTACTGGTATCGCTGTCCGAACATATTGCCTTTAGCCTGGCTTATTTGATTGCGACCTTGAGTTGTATAAGCCTGCAGTTCTTTTATTTGAATTTTGTGCTCAGGGGCGTTAAACAAGCAGTAGCCTTTTCGGTGTTACTCGGAGTGTTATACGCGGTGCTTTATGTCATTATAAGCGCAGAAGATTTCGCTTTTCTGATGGGCGCGGTGCTGACATTTGTCGCTTTATCCGTAGTCATGATTACGACCCGTAAAGTCGATTGGTATAAAGACGCGCAGAAGGTGAATATTCCATCTGAGGAACATGAGGCGGTGGCTGGCCAATAAGTATGTTGCGATAACCGAGATATATTTGTGGTTCCAGGAGGCTGCCCAGTTTTGAGCGGCCTCCTTTTTAAGATGGATCAGAGTCATGGTGTGTGGGCATACCGATACTTGTATGACTCAAACCGCAAGCCAGTTTTTGTTTACGCTTAGGAGCGAGGGTTTAATAATATGCGAAAGATTGACGCAGGATAATTGTTTGTCTTCAAGGCGAAGCAACAGGCGCATAGCAGGGCTACGCAACTGTTGCTACAATGCAAAAGACGGACAATAAGACAAGTCAAGATTCGTATATTATTGAATCCTCGCTCCTTACATGGTCGAATCCTAGTACTCCATCACAGTTGTGTTGGGGGGTAGGTAATGTCGAGAAGTGGTCAGCTGCTAGGCGCACGAGCGCAGGACTAGTCGCACGTGTCAAGCGAGTGCAACAACGCAGATGGCTGCTTATCGGCTGATATACCCGTCAATACAACAATGATGGAGTACTAGT
>Ga0114934_10000329_pt1 | contig 29768 bp, 25 predicted proteins | sample 4SBtaG_2_FD_99695 | JGI IMG/M metagenome (GOLD analysis project Ga0114934, IMG submission 99695) | Deep subsurface microbial communities from Kolumbo volcano to uncover new lineages of life (NeLLi) - 4SBTROV10_white metaG | ecosystem: Environmental > Aquatic > Marine > Volcanic ...
AATAATGTCTTCACACCATTCAACACAAGTACCCACACAGATTATTTGGTCTCGTTGTTAAGGAGCTACAGATCACTCTGTACTGAGCCGGTGAAGTATATAGACTATATGATCTTTGTCAACTGTAATTAGAAAGTTTGACACCATTCTTTTTCACTTCGCCGGGTCTGCATGAGTATGGTTAAATCAGGTGTACTAATATACATTCTACTCTCAACCATTTTCACTTACTGCTTCTTTACCGTAACCGAGATGCGATCAGTTCTTTTCAGTCACAAAATGTAGAATAATTTCTATTTATGTCATCCTCGTATATTCTCGTAAAATATACAGCGCGCGCCAACATGCAGTTTTTTCCACTCTGCCGTGCTGACTCCCCCTGATCAACGGCTCACTCGATTTAATAACCCTACAACACGATAAATGGTTTTATCGATATTCGGTTTAAAGCTTTACTAATCTTGTGGGGTTATTTCCGATTCATCGGTATCTCGTTGACTATGATCCCACTCTCCAAAAGAATCACTGGTCAAAATAACAACATGCTGCCCAATTATAAGTCAATATGATATTTGACCCCTTCCTTCGGCCGCACTGACCCCTTCCCGCTCCTAAAAGAAATATGACCCTGATGACATTTGGGGCATTGTTCCTATTTTTCTGCTGTTTTGAACGTTCCGGCTTTGCAGGCCTTTGAACTCATTTCTTTTTCAACGGCTGCCCCACGGTGTTGCAGCGTCGACGCAGGCTCACACCCAAACAGTATAAAACTGGAACGAGGATCGTCTTTGACAACCCAGGAACCAGTCAAAGGATAAAGAGTTTTCTGCAAAAAACAGAACTAAAAGCTGGCTAATAACGCAACAATCAAGGTAGAATGCTTAGTTCCCATTTTTTTACCGTTTATGTACCCGTCAACTGGCTCAAACCCCCTAGTAACTATGAATAGCATCTCCACTACCGAAAACCTTAGAATTTCCGAAATACGGGAGGTATCGCCTCCTGACGAAATCCACAACGAATTACCAATCTCTGCGGCAGCCGCCCGCACGACGATTGAGAGCCGAAATGCTATACACGAAATATTAACAGGCAATGACGACCGCCTTCTTGTAGTGGCAGGCCCCTGTTCCATACATGACCCCAAAGCGGCTATAGAATACGCCGACCGGCTTTTGGCTATGACAGCAGAACTCGAAAAAGACCTGCTTATTGTTATGCGAGTCTATTTTGAAAAACCAAGAACTACAGTCGGCTGGAAAGGACTCATTAACGATCCAGATCTTAACGAAAGTTTTAACATAAATAACGGTTTGCGATTAGCCAGAAATCTGCTGTTAAAAATCAATGAAATGGGGCTATCGGCTGGAACAGAATATCTGGACCTGATAACACCACAGTACGTCTCAGATCTAATTGCCTGGGGTGCAATTGGAGCAAGAACCACAGAAAGCCAGGTTCACCGGGAATTGGCATCGGGCTTATCCTGTCCCGTAGGATTTAAAAATGCAACTGACGGTACAATCAGCGTAGCAGTGGATGCCATTGGTTCCGCATGTCGCCCTCACCATTTTTTATCCCTTACAAAAGAAGGGCATTCAGCTATTTTTGCAACAACCGGAAACAATGACTGCCACTTAATCCTAAGAGGCGGACAAACTCCAAATTATGATGCAGAGAGTGTTAATAATGCGTGTTCTGCCCTAAAAAATGCCGGATTACCTGAAACACTGATGGTAGATTTCAGTCATGCGAACAGCAAAAAACAGCATAACCGACAAATAGAAGTCGGCGAGAACATTGCAGCACAAATTTCGTCTGGTAGCTCGCAGATATTTGGAGTCATGATAGAAAGCCACCTGGTCGCTGGCAACCAGAAAGTAGTCAGCGGAGAACCTCTGACCTACGGACAAAGCATTACTGACGCCTGTCTTGGATGGGAAAACACCGCTGATTTACTGAAAACTCTTGCCAATTCTGTGCGTACGCGTCGCAATGCGCAACGCGAACGAAAGAGTTCTTAACCACAAAATCGATTCGCAAAATCCAGTTCTAATCAAATCTCTGACTTAATTCTCATTTTATGGATGTTACCGTCAACGGCGAGCCACACGCACTGGACGAGCGGATTACCGTAGCAACGCTTATTGAGCAGCTCGAATTGACCGACGCTAGAATTGCTGTTGAAATTAATCGAGAAATCCTGGCTCGTCAGAACTTTGATTCTCATAGGCTCAAATCAGGAGATCAGGTCGAAATTGTCCGAGCTATTGGTGGAGGGCAAAATGATTGCCTAAGTTGCGGGAAATATACATTCAACTCCAGACTATTAGTTGGTACTGGTAAGTACCAAGATATGCAACAAACTCGCCTTGCTATAGAAGCGAGCGGCGCAGACGTTGTCACAGTAGCCATTCGTCGTACAAATATCGGCCAAGACCCCAACGAAGACAGTCTTCTGGATTTCATTCCTCCCAGCCAATATACGATACTACCAAACACAGCTGGTTGCTACACGGCCGCAGATGCAGTCAGAACTTGCCGACTGGCAAGAGAGTTGCTGGATGGACATGCGCTGATTAAACTGGAAGTCTTGGGAGACGAAAAAACGCTTTTTCCGAATGTCGTACAAACAATAGAGGCCGCACAAATACTCATCGACGACCAATTTGATGTCATGGTTTATACTAATGATGACCCTATCGTCGCCAAAGAATTAGAAGACGCGGGATGCATTGCCGTGATGCCTCTGGCGGCACCTATTGGTTCCGGACTAGGCATACGCAACCCATATAACATACTAACTATCATAGAAAACGCAAAAGTCCCTATCATTGTCGACGCAGGTGTAGGAACCGCATCAGACGCCTCCATTGCCATGGAGCTTGGTTGCGATGGAGTACTGATGAATACCGCAATCGCATCAGCAAAACAACCCATATTAATGGCTTCTGCAATGAAAAAAGCTATTGAAGCAGGTCGAGAAGCATTTCTTGCTGGTCGAATACCTCGTAAACGGTATGCGTCCGCCTCATCACCGATCGACGGTACATTTCTATAGGCTTTTGAACTCTTATTCTAACTACGAGTTTTAAAGCGGACGGGTGGAATCCACTTTTAAAAGCTGCTCGAAAATTGGCTGTAAAACTATCATGAACAAAGCCAAGCCCCATCAGCACGGACATATCCCCAGCTTTAGCCGCCGTCAGGGTCGCATCACCCCGGCACAGCGGGACGCAATAAAGAATCTATTGAGCCAATACGAACTAAACATCGAAAACGGCTTCTGCAGTGACAATATTTTTGCGCACCAAGCCAGTCTCATCGTAGAAATCGGTTTTGGAAACGGTAACAATTTAATTGCTTCAGCAGAAAAACACCCAGATTGTAACTTCATAGGTATCGAGGTACACAGACCCGGCATCGGACACTTACTCGCCTCACTCAAGCAACGAAATCTACCTAATGTAAAAGTCTGCTGCGCAGATGCTGTAGTATTTTTTAGAGACTATATTCCTCGTTCCAGCATCGATCTCATTAATCTGTATTTCCCTGATCCATGGCCTAAAAAAAGACACCACAAACGCCGATTGGTTACACCAGATTTCGCATCACTGGTGTCAGAGGCATTGAAACCCCATGGGTATTTTCACACCGCCACAGACTGGGACAACTATGCCCAATCAATGCGAAAAGTACTGAGTAATTGTGAAACATTAATGGAAAGCCCGGCACAATCAACAGCTATGCCAGACAGCCTTTTGGAACGAAAATTGACAAAATTTGAAAAACGCGGCCTTCACAAAGGACACAAAGTATGGGATTTAATCTATAGAAAAATGTAAAACCGTCAGCTAAATCCGATGCAACAACTTTGATCAGACAAACGCTTTCTATTTAGCGACCGCGACCTGATCAAGTTCCTGCGAACACTGATAATCATTGTCTGCTGTACTGGGAACACCCATGTGCAGGCTATCTTTTATCTTTTTCAACTCCTCATATTGACAATTCAACGGAAGCAGATCTGCTTCTAACTGTCGAATATTCTCATCAACCGATTCTTTGGACGTATTAATTTTTCTAAGCATATCCAATCTGTTTTCAATGGATTTCTTATGATCTTTAATCTGCCGCAATAACGGACCAAGGACTATAGCATTCCACTTTATAGAATCTTTATGCGCAGCAACGAATACACCTCGAGCCTGAGCCACAATCGAACTATACAGTTTTTGAATAACCAAGCCCTGCTCCATAAGCGTAGATGACGCACTATTTCTAAACGCCTCACCATCGTTAAAAATTTGTTTCAATTGAACTTCGTATTCTTTCACAGAAAACAGTGGAGGATCAATTTCATCAAAACCATAGTCTCCGTGAAACTTTTTATAAATCGCCTTTACCAGACGTCGGGTTTCCCGAGTGACATCCATGGCGTCGTGAAATATTTCGCCCAATTCATCAAACAAACTTTTCATTGATTTCTTCATCCCTACCGTGGTCAAACTCCCTGTCATCTGTTTTTTTGTTCGTCTGATAATTCCGTCGACATGTTTAGGCTCCAGTGCACCTATAAGATGCTGAGCCTGGACGGAAAATACTCGCCGTGTCGCTTGAAAGTTTTCAACGTTTGTCAAATAACTGCTTTGGTCATCTCGCGCTTCAGCCATCAACTGCAGAGTCATATCCTTATTTTCTCCGCCAATTTGCCGAAATTTTTCCAATTGCTGGGATAAATCAGCTATTCGATTTGCGATCAATCGAGAGGACTCATTGACCATTCCACCAATATTTTGTGAAACCGAATGTGTCAACAGTTCCTGCCGTCCATTTAACACATCACTCGAAAGAAAAGATTCCAGCGCCTGTAATCGACTTTTTCGTAAAAGCTCATCGTCGGACTTAACCTTGGCCAGTAGCGCCTGTTTGGCAGATACCGGAAAAATTACACTTTTATCCACTTCCAGCACAGATGCTGTTGTGTTTACCTGAGACTGAATGGATCGCTCTATACCCTCTTCGCCAGAAAGATCGTCCCACAACGCGTCGATTTTATTCATGACGACGGCCAAACCCGAGGCCTGCCCTTCACGAGCGCCACGTACATGATTGCGCCACATATCCAAATCACTTTTGGTTACCCCGGTATCTGCGGCTAATACAAATACCACAGCTTGCGCACTCGGCAACATATTGATAGTCAGCTCAGGCTCAGTACCGAGCGCATTCAAACCGGGTGTATCAAGAATCACCAATCCTTCCTTCAACAGGGGGTGTGGAAAACTGATCAAGGCATGCCGCCAACAGGGGATTTCGACCGATTCCGGGACTTCTCCACCGACCGGATTCATATCATCACTGTACAGACCCAACCGCTTGGCATCCTCAACACTCACACGTTTCACGGCAATCAATTCCTGAAACGCCTCCTGCATCTGTAATGGAGAATTGCTGTCCAAATCAACCTGCATCCAACTTCTGGGCCGCTCCTTATAATCTGCGATAGACAGATCCTCAAGTCGTGTCTCTATAGACAACAACCGTATATAATTTCCACCATCATTATCGCAAAAGAGCTCGGTTGGACACATGGTGGTTCGGCCCGGTGTAGATGGCAATAAACGCACGCCGGTTTCGGAAAAAAACATGGCGTTGATCAATTCTGTTTTTCCGCGAGAAAATTCCGCAGCGAAGGCCAATGTAATTTTATCGGTACGCAACCCCGATAATATATTCATTATGGTTTCATTCTCAGAGGGGTCACTTAACTGATATTTGTCCAGCCAATGCTGATATGCCTCAACTGAAAGCACCATTTTTTCTCGCCAGTGCGCATAAAGCTGCAACTGCTCTTTAAATTTGATATCTGTCATGTCTAAACTTAACCCATCTTTGACAACGGTCGAATACGCCGAAAACAATGTATAGAAAGTTTAGACGAAATACAGAATCCGTCTATTTTATGGCTTGAATATTTGATCTAATCATACTGACATGAGGCTGCTCTAGAACAGAAGACCCTTTGCAAAAAAGGGATTTTTCACGCTTTTCTGCAAACATCAATGATGAAATATAGTACTTTCGATAGCTCTACTGGATTCTGAATCCTAATACTTTTTTACTGGATTTAGGGTAGTTTGGAACTACTTTTCATCGTAATCCCAACATGGCTGATTACTAAACATAATCGTGATTGTTTTTAGTTATCAATAAGTTTATATGCATTTTTTTACAGCATTACCCAAAATGATGGAGCTATAGCCGGGTATTTTTCAGCCTATTTGTGTTAAATTGCGGTTTCACCGTTGAAAATGAACCCTAAAATTATGCTTAAGTCGATAACCCTAATGAGTTCCTTAGTTGCTTGTCTGCTACTCACTGGCTGTGGCACGATGTATCTGGACACGCCCGTTGGCCAATCGGTAAAATTATTACCCCGATACACACCGACCACTGTCAGAATAGAAAAGAAAGTATGGTTTAAATGGTGGGGATCGGAACCGATCGATGATCCTCATACCGCAGCAATAATTAAGGAAAATAATTTAAAAGAAGTACGCCTGTACATGACCAATACGTTTGCAGATGGCTTGATTAACATTTTCCCAGGAATGATTGGCTTCCCCAGGCGTACCCTGATTGTGGAGGGAAACAAATGATGCGACAAATAACAATCATTTTTATGAGCATAGTGTTGACGATCCTGGTATCAGGCTGTTTTAAAACTAATTTGATTGCACCGGAGAACCATAAAGTCAGAATTTTATCGGTGGACGCCCCCACAAAATTTCATACCGAATACAAAAACTGGTATCTATTGGCGGGTGTATTACCCATCTATACGACGCAACCAGAAGAAATTATTGCCAAAGAGAAACTAACTGAGGTTCGAGTGCAAACTGAAGATACCGTTTCTGATGGCGTCATTACATTTTTTACTTCCATGATATTTATTGGTTTATATCCTCAAACGGTGGTAGTTGAAGGCAATAAGTAAAGTGGAGCCACAATCACCAGAAAAAAATATTACGACTAATTATAGATCGATCACACTCAGCGCTCTGAGTCGATGTCGACAGATTGCAGACCATTTGATTTTAAGTAATTTAATATATTTCTAGCCATGTCAATATTACCCTGAATATTCGGATGGGGGTCGTTTCTTGCTCGGGTGACACCAATCCTGTTTTCTATAAAATCAATCCCGTTGGCCGTCGCAAATTGCCTGATTAATCCAGTCGGAGCCAAATAGTTTTCCATGGTTTGTTGATGATTTTTAACTCTGAACCAATAAACGTCCCAATCATAATGTCCGATTTCGTTATCTGAGAGAATTGCCAATTTGGCCCCGGAGTTTTCAACTTGCTTTGATATTTCAAGTAAAAGGCCAAAAAACAGTTTCCACCCAGGGTTATCAACCTTTGGTGCTTCGGGACTAAAATTGGATTGTTTCCAATAGCGGTTAAACCAGCGATCTTCCAAAACGCGCAGAATACCAATCTTGTTTTCACCTAAATGGTGATCATCAATTAATCGAACTATACGGCTCTTATTCGGAGAATGACTAAATTGCTGAAGATCATCTAAAAACCCAGACTCTCTATCTAAACCAAATGCCACCTTAAGGTTATCAATTTTATTTTCCGAAACACTATAGCCACCCCCATGAACATCAACCAGCCGTTTCGCAAGATAAAGCCCATAGGCACGTTTTAATATTTCTGATTTTGAGATCACCCACTTTATTTTATCTTTCAGAGAATCTTTACGACTGGCAAAACACTGGTTTTCGTTTCGGCGTAACTTACCGTCTATAATTGTGTAGAAAAAAGGCTTTGTACAATCTTCCGGAGCAGGCCCCGAAACAGTTTGGTTATCGGAAATGTCGTTTGTAGTGAACTGAAGAATCACCAGGTTCGGGCCGTAACTAAGCCCTTCTTTTACCAGTGCCTCCAGTTGCTGATCGGTTCCCCAACCCCCATACGCCAGACTGATTACTTCAGCATTGACGCCCGCTGACTGTAGTTTCTGTTCAAGGACACGGGTATATATTTTATCGGCAGGCACAATGGCTCCAAAAGTATTCGAATCACCTAATACCAAAATACGGTAACGCCCCTCCGCATTTTCAAATGAATGGTCAATGTCTCTCCAACCATATCGATTGGTGAAGGAATCATAAACTTCACGAGTATCCGGATCAGCAATTCTTACCAATTCATAAGGATTGTAACCCCAACCATATTTGATCGCATTCTCTGAATATATGTGGCCGATAGTTAATATATTGAACGGTATAATTAATCTAAGAACCAATTCAACAAGTACAATAATAATACTCAGAATTAGAAAATTTATTTGAATTATGAAAAGGGTCGGATGACGATTGAACCAGGATTTAAATTTCATTGCTTTTCAATCTCTGAACCAGTATCAGAATATTAGAAATAGAATTGCCTTTGAGTATCCACTCTCTACTCATTTGAGGGAGAAATGTATAAAAGTCGCCTGGAAAGCAACTGTCGACATTGGATTAACAAAATAGCTTTATGATGGTATATGACAATATTTTATTCGCTTTTCTTAGTCAGAATTATCATAGGATATTGAAAATATCTAACAAAAAACTTGGGGAATTTTTCTTCCATCCTAAAAAGAAAATCGAATACTTTCCCGCCGAATTTATTATCCGGAACTAAGAGCTTCTGATGACCTGAGGCAAGTGATCGCCAGGGCAATATCTGTATATCAGCAACATCGCGAAATCTATTCCACCAACCAATGGGATGCGCAAAAAAATAGAAATCAACTTCTAATTCTTTGTCCTTCCCTATATTCCTTAATCGCTTCAATAACTTTCTAAAAGGGCGTAGCAGCAATACCATATAACTAATCAATGTGTGCGGGTTAGCGTAGACAATAATTACAGGCCTTCCGGGTTTCGTGACGGTAATCAGTTTTCTAACCGCGTCTTCCTGTTTGTCCTTGTCCATATGGTAGATAGTATGGAGACTAATCGCACAATCGAAGAAATCAACTTCTAAATCGATATCAAAAAAACTACCACACAAATACACCCCATGATCCTCGATTTTTTTCTTAGCCTGATCCAGAGCTTGAGAAGACAGATCGACACAATATCGTTTCTTGTAGTGTTTTGAGAATTCAAGGTATTCCTTGTATTGAATCGGTCCGGATGCCATATCCAGGATGGATTCTCCATTGTTGGGGATATGTCTTAATACCCTGAACCTGCATTTGCTTACATAGTCCCTGGCACATTCCCGTAAGTCTTCGAACCGCTTTGCATCTTCCGTGGTCTCACCTTCGGTCTCCCAACCCACCGTACTATAAAAATTGGATATTTTTTCTTCCGCATTGTTGCTCATACTATCGCTCTATTCGCTCTTCATATCGGAAACCTGATTAAATTTTATGAGTAAACTGTTTTTAGTCATAGCACATCCAGATATAGCGGATAAAACCAATAGAATCTTACATGTCCTGTGCAACAGGCTTACTCCTGGGATGCCTGATTATTAATCCGGGCCGAATACCGATATTGTATCTGACACATTATTACCCAATCAGAGACCCTTCCTAATCCCCATGTAACAAAACCAACGTCCATTCCCTGCCAAGTTATTCATGTTTAATAAGCCAGAGATCTGAATTTACCTGGCTTTTTGTGCATACACACCTTATCCCACATGGACATTCATTCAATCGACATTCTACCTGCCAACATCATTGTCCAGAACAACCAACGGAAAAAACGCTGACCGAGGATTTTTTACTCGCTATATTTTGTCCGGTTTAGTGTAGCCACTTCATCTGGAACTCTGTACTGTATACAGTTCTGCTGTTGATACACATTCATGGCAAAGCATGGCAAGTTCCCTGGAGAAAATATTTTAATCACTCAGCCTTCTGGTTCCCTAAATTAGCCCTTCTTTCCGACATGAAAAATCGATTAACGCAAATTTCAAAAATTCTGCAGATCTATTGTATTGTGCTGTTAACCGCAGGAGGAGGTCTTGTCGGCGCGAACACTCCGAACCCGATTATACCCCAGGAAATAGAACAAAATCAGCCGCAAATTATAGCGATACCGGTCGGAAAAATTATCCGGGAAGCCGAAGTCCTGGAGAACTGGATTACGGAGCTCCGCCTGGATACAAACAGAAAACAAGAAAATCAGCAGATCCTGGAAATTTTCGAAAAGATACGCAAAGATATTCAAAGTGATAAAAATAGATTCGAACGCGCATTGGCGCGTCGATTAACACACGATAATCTGAAATCATTGAGTGCGACCTGGCAGACTTCGGCGAGTCGCATAGCGGAGCAAGTTACTGACCTTGAAGAGCAAGTCGAACAATTTGAAATCAATCTGAAACGAATCGCCCAAGAACAAGAATTATGGATGTTGACTCTTAACAGAGCGAAAAAAGAGTCCGCGCCCCGTACAACCACTGAACGTACAAAGACCATTCTTGATCAGCTTAGGACTCAGAATCGTTTAGTGAAAAAACAGCGGAACAATATTCTGGACTACCAGAATCAGGCTGCCAATCTGAAAAATTCTGTCGACGTTGTAATGCTCAGAATCACGAAGGAACAGGACAAAATCGAAACCGAGGTATTTACTCGTCAGCTCCCACCAATATGGCGATTATCTTCGAGTGATCGCCCCGAATTGCAGATACAGATCAAAGAAGCGGTTTCAGCTTTTTCGGATCTGCAAACTGAAACAGTTATCTTCATTACAGCCAATCTGGACTCGATAGCAAATTACACCCTGTTAGTCGCTCTACTCGGCTGGTTTCTCTCTGGAAGGCGTAAAATTCTAAGCCGCAAAAGTACTTCGGGTAATTCACAAGGTACGCCCCCTAACTCGGCAGTTTCAATAATCAATCATCCCTGGTCTGCCGCTGTACTGCTTGGTGCGTTGTTTTCATCATTTATATTCCCTGGAGAACCCACCGGATTCAAGCTTCTGATCTGTGTGATCGGTGTTCCTGTATGGTTACGGGTGATCAGATGTGTAGTACCCACCGCATTGATTGGTCCTTTGGTTGTCATCGCATTAATCGCGATGATTGATATTCTGCGAAGCAGTTTGGGAGGTTTTGGTTTATTGAACCGCACAATGCTGATCCTGATATTTTTGTCTGCGCTGGCGGTCAACTTTTGGTTTCAAAGAATCCGATGGCGCGCGCAAATCAGGCAAATGCAGATCGGAACTTTTTGGACTGGCATTATTTCCTTCTGGATACGACTAAACCAGCTCGCCGTTACTATCGGATTTATCGCGGTACTGACAGGTTTTATTCTACTCGCCGACCGGCTCGTTTTTCTGGTGATCTGGGGCTCAATATCCGGGTCTGCTTTTTTGGTGTTAACCCGGTTATTTGAATCAGTTGTACAGAGTATGCTGGATGAGCATTATTTTGATCGGGTTAGGATGATCGGCAGGAATGCCAGTATATTTATGAGGATAGCCCGTTTTGTAATTCGGAGCACAGGGTTTTGTATCTGGTTTTTTCAGGTTTTCCGTGGCATGCAAATATGGGATCCGTTTATTGTATGGAGTAATAAAATACTGACCACCGAGCTTGGACACCCGCCAGTAACATTTTCAATCGGTGACTTTCTTGCATTTGGGTTAACATTATGGGTCTCGTGGGCATTAGCACGATTTCTGACTTTTGCCCTGGACCAGGAAGTGTTCTCAAGGATTCAGCTTGCAGCAGGTATTCCATTCGCGATTAATTCGTTCATTCGCTATACAATTCTGGTCGTTGGCTTTATTGCGTCTTTGGGAATACTCGGATTTCCTCTGGACAAAATTACTTTGCTGATGAGTGCCCTGGGAGTAGGTATTGGCTTCGGCCTGCAAAATATTACCAACAATTTTATTTCTGGAATTATTTTACTGTTCGAGCGGCCGATCAGAGTGGGAGATAAAGTACAGCTCGATGAATTGATAGGAACAGTTGTCTCTATTGGCATTCGTGCCAGCAAAATCCGTGACTTCGATGGTGCAGATGTGATAGTGCCAAACGGAGATTTTATTTCAACTCGAGTAACAAACTGGACATTGGCCGACCAACAGCGCCGAATTATATTACCCCTGCACGTTGCCTATGGCACCGAACCCAGGCGGGTTCTTCAAATACTCGCTCAGGTTGCAACGGACAATGTGGATGTTCTGGAAAGTCCGGCACCGGAGGCGCTATTTCGTGGATTTGGAGCAGATGCCCTAAACTTCGAACTTCGTGCCTGGACAGAAAGTAAGCAAGGATGGTTAGCCGTTATGAGTGATATCGCTCTGGCAACCAGCGATGCGATGAAAGAAGCGGGAATTACGATTCCGTTGCCACAGCGCGAATTGACTTTGACTAATTATCGTTTACCGCAAAGTTCCGCCACTACTTCGCATTCGGATCTGGCCGGATCTCCCTGATTCACCGATGTTTAGGGTGTTTTATCAAAAACAGGTTTATCTGCAATTAGAAAAATACTATGACGTGCGCCAGTTTTCCGAACACACTTTAGTTGATGATAAGTAGCAAGCGCAGGCCACATAATATAGGGTTGAGCCCACATGAACTGCAATTAAGAAAATACCCTACGGTGTTTATTTACAGAGCGATGCAACCAGAAATTGAACCAATCGATATCCTGTCAATGTTGTGAACCACAACTTCCCAAAAACTCAGAAATAAACCTGAAGCCGTCCACCCAGAACCCAAGGGTCTCCAACGCCTTTTAGTGCCGGATTAATCCACTGAATATCGCCAGTGAGCTGGGCCCATGGGGCCAGTGCAAAATTGTAGAACATTTCAACACCATTCTCCGACCGAAGCCCCGCCAGTCTTTTAAAACTCGAAGGAAAATCCATATAGTACCAACCAATACCGTAACGATCATTCGGGCGATGTGGTATCAACCCGCGACCACCGATGCCGAAACTTCCAAAGACGTTAACCAGGTTTCCGCTTGAGCCACCATATCCTACACGCCCAAACAAACCGATTCCCTGAGGACCTCTGAGCCCGTCTATATGTTGATTCGAACTCTCGGTATCACTACCCACATAAAGGTATTGATCAAAATTAAAATTGATCATCCAGTTGCTGCTAGATCGAGGTAACGGAATGCCCCGAACAAGACGAGGTAAGACAAACCGACCATTGCCACTGGTTCTCACTTTTGGTTCGGATGTCCATACAAAGTCAAACCGCAATGTACCCGGTAACTCGGCTGGATTGATTTTAACCTCTAGTTCGGAAGCAATACTCACATCCTTGAAAAAATCCTTGAACCAATCTGTGGCCTCGCCTCCTGGAGAAAGCACTCCTAATGCAAGACTTACACTATCGGATAATTTAATAATTCCGCCAACCGTCGGTGCTGTGTAGGGGGCATACTGCCCGAGCATCAGGTTATTTTTCAAACCACCGTTCAAAAACTGGGAGCGTTCACTGCCTGCAAACGCGTTTGTGTCTAGCAACGCAGCACCATCAATTTGTCCCACCAGAACTACAAAATTTTCCGATAAGGCCTGAGTGAGATACGCTTCCGAAAGCGCGATCGAATTGGAATCAATCTGCGGCATTGTGGAGTCAAAATTCACCGGCGACACCGCGCCACTGGAACTGCTCAAACCGATCGGCTGAGGACCATTACCCCATAAGCCTTCTGTATGCAGAGTGACCAGGCCTCCCGACCACCAACCGAGACGGGCAGTATCGAAATTCAGCCATAAATCTGCGGATCCGATATAAGCGGATTTTGCATTTACGCCTCCATTCGTTAATCCCTGTACCACCTGGGTCAACCCCAAATTGATAAAAATGCCCTTATCGGCAAGAGCCTGACGCTGTCCGCCCCAATCGCCTGTCAAGGTGTTTCTGGATCCTATTCCTCCGGACGTATACTGGTCGATAGCAACCATATCCGGTTCCAGAGTGACTAACGATACTTTATCCGAGTCTTCGCCAGCCAGACAGATCGCAGATGTTCCGGCGAGTATCGTAAAGATAATGAATATTGGAGCTGGATTAATGTACATTTGAATCCTCTGTATACAATTTATAACGATAGGTTTGTTATGTGTTGAAAGAATATTGGGCTGTGCGTCCAGATGATCATTCCGGCTTTTCTCCAGGCTCTTTGAACCCCAATATGACAGCGCAAACATCGCTGGATTCTACCATTTAGTCTACAAACAAACACCTGAATATTAACAACCAAACTGCGAAATTGACAATCAAGCCGGAGTGAGAGCAAATGCTTTTATGTGTAGATTAATGGTAACTACTTGCTCCCTAATCGAAACAGCCCTCAATGGGGGATCTGTGGAAGAAGTGTATGCGGCAGGGAAGCCGCATCCAAGCCTACAAGGATGTATTTACGGCGTCTTCCGGAACAGATCACCCATAGAGGGGCGAGCAGTTACGATTAATGTATAAATAATTACGCTACCTAGCAGATACGGTCCATCATGACCAGAACCTTTCTGAATATCAAACCCTGCCCGCGATACTGGAAAATATTGGAAATTCTCGAGCCAAGGCTGTCAAATCTGATCGTAGTGGCCTCCGATAGCGAAAATGAAAATGTATTCATCGTTAAATTTATACACGACACGGTCTTTTTGGCTAAGGCGTCGAGACCAAAGACCAGAGAGGTTATGTTTCAAAGGTTCGGGCTTGCCTATCCCCGAGTTCGGGTTGCCACGAAGCATATCTTTCAAAATGTTACACAGTGCTTTGTGTAACTTTATATCGCGTTGTCGCAATTCTTCGTAATCTGTCCATGTATGGCCTTCAAATACCAGTGATCTCATCCATTTCCTCGGCCGTAGGTTGGTATCCAGTACGTTTTTTGTGTGTTTGCAAAGACGCGGCAATCTGCCGCATTAATTCATTGTTCTGCAAAACAAACAGCGTTTCTTGCTCACGTTCCCAGTCCTCGGCACTCAACACCACGAAATCGTCACCAGCGCGGCGCGTTACCTTCAGTGGTAGATGCCTATTAACTACCTGTTCTACTAATTGTTTTAAATTATCTCTAAACTTGTTGACACTTACACTATCCATTGGTTTGCACGCTCAGTTGTACGGTAATACCGTACAATATAGGCAAAAAGACCTAACAAGGCAAATACACTCGGAAGTCAAACACCGCACCTCCTTCGTTGCTCTACTGTTTGCCTCCAGTGATTGGCGACGTTACCCCTGCTCAGTAAAAATACTCAACGTCCGCGATGGGCCGATAACAGATATTTATCTGTCAGGCTGTGGCACAACAGATAAAATGCTTAGAGGTTATACCGCTAAATCCAAGCGTAGTGTCACTTTGGACGGTAACTAACTGTTGCTTTTCTCATTCTATCTTGCCAATATTTAGCATTATTTATGATCAACATGCACTTTGGAGGTAATCCATGAATGATCAACAACTCCTTTAACGGATCGTGTATCATCCAAAGATCATGGTTGGTAAACCGCTGATTAAAGGCACGCGACTGACCGTCGAATACATCTTGAACCTTCTGGCTCAAGGCTCATCCACCACTGACATCCTCGACGAATACGAAGGACTCACACCGGAAGATATTCAGGCCTTCCTGTTTTTTGCATCACAATCGTTGTCCAGCACGACGCTTATGCCGCTCGTCGCAGGATCAACGGTAGGATTAAGTCTTGCGACGGGTGATGACATTTGGTTTCTTACTGGAGGTTTTTTCGCCGACCAGCTTTCTTCGTCAAAGGATCAAGGCGCCCAGGGTTACGGTATTACAACCCATCTATCGGTGACTCCAATTAATACCGCAGAACAAATCCTGCATCTTGGTGGATCGTTTTCGTACCGAAATGTTGGCAACGAATCAGGCGTATTTTTCAGGAACCGTCCGGAATCCGGGTTAACTGATGTTCGATACGTGAACACCGGTACCGTTTTTGGTGCCCAGTCAATTAACCGCTTTGGCCTAGATATGGCTACAATTCGAGGTTCCTGGTCTGTACAGGGCGAATATATACACACACTGGTTGGACGCTCCGGTTATGATAACGTCAGATTCGATGGCTGGTATGTATTTTTGAGCTGGTTTACTACTGGTGAAACCCGAAATTACCTGGACGATGGTATTTTTGGGCGCATTCAACCGTTACACGACTACGGTGCAGTTGAACTTGCAGCACGCTACAGCGGGATTGATTTGAACGATGCTGATATAACCGGCGGTGCGGAACACAATCTAACCTTTGGGCTTAACTGGTATATCCACAAACAGCTCCGCATAATGGCGAATTATATTTTTGTACTGACTGACAACAATGCGAATGATAACGGCACTGTAATCGGCCAGGACAGCCCACATATCCTGCAGATGCGCATACAAGTGGATTTTTAATCTGCAGGACGAATTGATCGCTATGGGTTATATCGCCAAGCAATGCTAAATAGAATTACCAACGTCCACAATGTGTATATAATCGATATAAAAAACAATCTTTGGAATATGCAGTTACTAAATATTCATAAATATCTAGTGGTTTTATCCATTTTGTCCGGCTGCGCGATGATTCAAAACAGCCCGGTCATTAAACTTGGGACGGTGTCTGGGTCTGTGACCGGTCACCCCGTTCAAAATTGGCCGACAGATACAGAACTACATGTCTTTTTGAAAGAACAGACCAAAGGGACATCGGATATGACGAACAGATCAACATCTTATCGAAATGAACTCGGCCATATCCTTGAAAATACCCTGTGGCGAAATATCACATTGTTGGTTTAGGTATACAGTAGAACAATTTAATCAAACTTTCTATTTATGCCCAAATCAAAAAGCCCCATTATTGGGGCTTTTTTAACACTTTAATTTAGCCTTTAAGGTTACTTACCTAATTCCTTGAGTGCCTTTTGGTTTTTGACTTTTAGTCGCCATTGAGAACCCATACTGTCTTTTAAGTTTTCAGGTAGGGTATCTAATGGTGCTACTAAATCTCCTTCTACCGGCCAGTCTTCTAACAACTCCGGAACGTAACCCTCAGGATAGTATTTTTTAGGATCAATCTGTTGCTCTCGAACAAATGGTTCTTGAATTTCTTGGCGACTTTTCGGTGGGTGCGGTACAACTAATTGCCCGTTAGTGAAGTCGAATTGTGGCGCTCGACTATTTGGGAAATCCGGTATGATTCCTTCGCGGACCCAGACTAACTCTTTAGTCATATTAACCACGATGCCGTCTGATGCGCCAAAATGAAAAGGCCCCTTCCAATGATGACGAACTTCCGCTACCGTTTCTTCATTAATATATGGGTCAAACGGCATGTGAGTGGTCATAAACATTCTTGGCTTAATCTGGTTCGCCAAGTAACCCGCTGCATAACCCGGTGTGTGCTGCAAGGTGCAAAGAACGGGTAAAAAACAGACATGACTAATTTACTGTTTCAACCGATAAAGCGAATGCCTTGATGTAGCGAGTATTTACTTTCTCACCGATTTTCAATTCGTCAAATTTCTTAATACGGTCAGGCACAATCACTGTAATCGGCTTCCCTACGGGTCCCTGAACGGTAACTTCGCGTTTTTCCTTGTCGATCTTGCTTATTTCCGCCAATACATCGACTACGTCAACATTAACGTATTTTGGCTTTTCACCCGGTGCGGCCACCTTAACCATGGCGGCAGAACTATCGTCAAATTCTTGCCCGGGTTTTGCAAGTTGCATGGCAATGCTGGAGTAGACATCAAGCACAACTTCGTTGCCGGGATGGATTTTGTCGAAATTCTTAACTTCTTTAGTCAACTCAATTTTTTGGATTTTACCCGCCGAATCGCGTACCGAAATGCTTCGATCGGCTTTGTCAACGGAAACAACAGTTGCTTGAATCTTAACAGATTGCTGGATTAATACGCCCTTGCCTTCCTCAATAGTTGAATCTGACGCGTATTTTATCGTGGCAGCGTTCGCTGTATCAGTATTCGGTGTTTGAGGGGCCGGGGAAGATGCGCATGCCACCATAAAAACAACAAAACATATCGAACAAAGGATTTTATTCATTAACTTTTTCTCCATTAGTGACGGTGATATGAGAGTATGATAGCAATTGCTCGGTTTAGCTACAATTGATCGAATCACGCAATCGATTTCGTACCTATATCGTAACGGGGCGTCATAAGTTAAAGTGACTAGAGCGATTTAAATTACTGATGCACGAGGAAGTCTCGCCTCATCGTTCTTTGGCTGCGCCCTTTGCTGTAGTACTAAAGCTGCCTCGGCTTTCACTCAAAGCCCTGGAACAATATCGACAGCTCGCAGACATATTGACTTTAAGTAATCTACTATATTCATAGCAATGTGAATTTTACCCTGAATGTTTGGGCGATCATTGCCAGATTATTTGGCAAATCATTAACGTTGTTGATCCATTATTGGTGACAACCTATTCCTGTATCGGGTAGGCAGGGTTTGCAATACTGGAAATATTTTCATGCCTACAAAACGTTTGAACCGCAAAGCCCGTTTATCAGTTCCATTGTCGATATATTTGATTAATCTCCCTGATTCTTTTTTAGTAACTACTCGCCCCCAAATCGAAACAACCCTCTATGGGGGATCTGTGGAGGAAGTGTATGCGGCTGGGAAGCCGCATCCAAGCCTACAAGGATGTATTTACGGCGTCTTCCGGAACAGATCACCCATAGAGGGGCGAGCAGTTACCTTTTTTCTATTATTTATTCATCCGTAAAATCGTAGCTTTGTTTCAATAACGATTCGAACTGCTCAATCGGTACAGGCTTGCCGAACAAATAGCCCTGAAACGCCGGACAGCCATGAATTTCCAGAAAGGCCCGTTGCTCCTCTGTTTCCACGCCTTCGGCGATCACATTCATTCCAAGATTATTGGCCATGCCGATAATGGTTTGCACAATCAGGGCATCGGCCGGTTTTACATCAATATTGCGTACGAAGGACTGATCGATTTTAAGCTGATCAAACGGCAATCGCGATAAGTAAGCCAGTGACGAATAGCCGGTACCAAAATCATCCATGGAAAAAGAGACGCCTATATTTTTTAACTCGTTCATCTTGTTTATCGTGTCATCCACTTTTTCAAGTAACAGAGTTTCTGTAAGTTCGAGCTTTAATCGATTGGGTTTGATCGTATATCGACTTAGCAATTCACAGATCTGTTCGACAAAATCAGTTTCATGAAACTGATGGGCACTGATATTTACGGCGAGTTGTAGATGTTGGGTCTGTGGATCCTCTGCCCATAGTTTTAGTTGGGTACAAGCTGTTTCCATTACCCATTGGCCTATGGGTAAGATTAATTTGGTTTGTTCGGCCAACGGAATGAATTCCATTGGTGAAACTAATCCGCGTTTAGGATGTTCCCAGCGCAACAATACTTCTGCACCAACGGCCTTTAGATCTTTAGCCACCTGTAACTGGAAATAAAGTTTAAATTGATTTTCCGATAACGCGGCCATCAAATCGGCTTTAAGTTTGTTATTCTCTATTATTGATGTCTGCATTTCCGGATCAAAAAAACGCAGGCAATCGCGCCCCGCGACTTTAGATGCATACATGGCAACGTCTGCTTGCTTAAGCAGTTCATTTACAGGCGTATTAGCGGTATGAAACAATGTTATACCAATGCTCGAAGTATTGTGGTAATCGTGATTGCCAAGCCTATATTTTTCTTTCAGTGCCTTAATAATTTTATATGCAACTGCCTGGGTTTGATGCCTGGCTTTGTCGCGATCAATGTCCAAATCTTCCAGTATCACGACGAACTCATCGCCACCCAATCGAGCAACCGTATCGTAATCGCGCAGGCAATCAACAAGACGCACGGCGATCAATGTTAGCAATAAATCACCCATGTCGTGACCCAGGGTATCGTTCAAGGTTTTGAAATTATCTATGTCGATGAATAACAGTGCGCCACTCATTTTTTTTCTATTCAGTAAATCAAGTACCTTTTCCATCTTGTCATTAAAAAGGCGGCGATTGGGTAAATTTGTCAGAGGGTCGTAATAGGCGAGACTTTGAATTTTGTCCGCGACCTCTTTTTCACGGGTTATATCGGTAAATGATGCAACATAATGGCTAATGAAGCCGTCGACAGACCTCACACTGGAAATATTTAATCGTTCAACATAGACTATGCCATTTTTGCGCCGATCCTGGATAGCCCCCTGCCAAAATCCATTTTTTTTCAGGCTATTGCGTATATTTTCATAAAAGGCTTCATTGTGTAGTTTCGTGAAGAATACTCTCGGTTGATGACCGATGACTTCTTCGGCGTTATATCCCGTCAACTGGGTAAAAGCCCGGTTTACTCGCAAGATAATAGAATTTGAGTCAGTTACAAGCATTCCATCCTGAGAATCGAAAACGATTTCCGCTATACGCAGTTCTTTACGCAGATCATTATTCTCCGTTTCCAGTTCAGCCAGACGCGTTTGGAGTTTATGAAGTGGGTTTTCGGAAATACGCGCCTCTGCATTCGATTCAGGCGCGGAATCTATTTGTGAAACCGATTCTACTGGCAATGTATTGGGCTTGCTTTTGTCCTTCATTGACTCTTGAGCTAATTCTGAGATCGTTTTTTGGAACTAGAAACTAATTATAGAATAATCTCATTACGAACAACAAAACCACTTAAAGCCGAGTGGAACCCTGATTAATGTATTCGCTAGTTTCGGCATCGGCGGACACTGATTTAATATCGCATTGTCCCAAAATTCATTAAAATATCGGTTAATACCATATGGATGCCCCTCCAAGCTTTTTGAGAGTGGGGTCACCTTTTGACTGTAATTTGATCCCCAGGAAGTTTTATTTTTCTATTGATAAATATTGGAATTGACAATTTATAAGCTCTTCAGTAAATTCCAAATAGAATCAAAAATAGCCTTTACTTTTCCTATTCCCTCGCTTGGTCACTGTAAATATTTCAAAATTGATTTTAGCCAGTCGAATGGCCTTATCAGACACTGATTGAATGAAATAATTCTGATCGCAATCGTAGGGTATTATAAATATCTCTGATTTCTTTAACTCATCACTGCACCCTAAATTCGGAAATGGAGCCTTCAAAATCCCCCTTGCCAGCCTACATATTTTCTATAGTCCTATTTGTCAGTTTGTTTGAGGTATCCTCATTTGTTGTATTTAAACTCGGGCTACTCGAACAAATGGTTTTTCGTGGTACAGGCTCGATTTCAACAGAGGAATTTAAAAAATACCTCGAAGATCGAGATGAAAAACTCGGCTGGCCGACCAAGACCGTTCTTGCTCAACGCCACGAGGGGAATGGCTATAGAAAAAGCCCTGCGCTCAAGTCTTTTGGAAATGACAAGCCTCCTTGTCTCGCCGTCTATGGCGATTCGTTCGCTTTTGCAGAGGAAGTTTCAGATGCAAACGCATGGCCTGACAAATTAAGTGGAATCCTTGGCTGCAAGGTTTTGAATTATGGAGTGGGTGCCTATGGTACAGATCAGGCACTGATGCGATTCGAGGCATTGCATCCCGATGGAGTTCGAGCCTTGATGACATTTATTGATGCCGATTTAGAAAGAAACCGCAACCAGGTGCGAGGCCTCTGGAACGGCATAATAGAGCTACGGCGCAGCAAACCGAGGTTTTTAGAGCGGAATGACCCGGATTCCGCACGCTCAGACTTAGAAACTATAGGGCTACCAATAAATAATTATGAAGACGTCGCTTCATTGCAGAATTCCGAGAATTTGAATAACGTTTTAAAACATGAATTCTTTCTCCCGGATACATCGGTCTGGAGTGCGGTAACACCTTCGTTTCCTTATTCGTATTCTGCGTTAAAGCTGGTTCGGAATATCCTCATAAAAAACAAAATTGCAGGATATCGAAATCTTGCTGGCAAGCAGGATTTTATCACTCGAATGAAAATAGCAGTAAGCAAAATTGCACCGGCAGCTGTCAGCAGGAATGATGTTTCCATTCGGCTTCAAACGCTGATTTTGACAAGGTTTCTGAGAGTTTGTAAAGAAAAGCATATTCGATGCGGTATCTTAAGGTTACCAGATTTGGCAGAGGTTCAATTCCAATATGAAGATTCCCATGTACTCAACGAACTTAAAGCCGTTGAAGTGATTCGGGAACACATTTTAGAGTTAAGTATGGACTGTTTGCATAGAGAATTCGCCGCAAGAAATGTTTCAAAAAATGAAATTATGAGCGAGAAAATGCCAGGGGCGCATTACTCCTCGGTAGCGAATCAGGTATTAGCAGTATGTCTGGGAAATGTGCTTTGAGCCGAAAGCAAACAAATGATTATCGCCACAATAGGGCAGGCGACTGTGCCAAAGTACTCTGCAATAACCTTCTGCACAAAGGTATGCTACTGCTTCGAAGGCAGCGATTCGGTAATTTTACGACTAATTTATTCAAATGGTCTTAGCGATGTCGGCACAATGAAACAAGCCAACACTCCAACTCATGTTTAGTGTTAATCTGTTAATTCAATCCCACCCACAAGATATTCAGCCCCAGCCAAACTAAGGTGGTGATCATCGAAATACAGCGCTTTATTATCTTTCACAGCAGGGCAATAGTTGCCATCACAAAGAATTTCCAGTGGTCTTATTGCATGCAGGCTTTCATCAAAAGGCAATGTATTTAAGCGCGCAAGAATAAACTCATTTCTTTTGAAATAGTAGTCGATTTTCGTCGCTCTGGCCAAATCCAGCATGGTTTCATTGCCAACTATAGAGAATGGCATAATAGCCTTTTGTATGGGTACCGGAAGCTCCGGTATAGGGTATAAAACATAGACACGTTTACCTGCAGCCCGTAGCCTGGCAATGATAGCTTCCATACTTAGCCAATAACTATTCCTTACTGCCGCAGTATGTTCGAGTGGAACATCATTCATCAAAGTGGTTGGGCTTATATCTGGCAATTCAGGATACGCGTCCAGTTGATTACCAAATAAAAAGTAACTGTACCTGAACCCCAGCAACACATTTCGGATATCACCCCTGCTTTCAAGATAATCCAGTGATTCACTTACCCAGCTTGCACAACCCGGCTGACGCACATCAAATAGCAAGGCAGGCGAACACCCACTAAAACTCAGGTGCAACATACCCTGATTAATAACTTCGAGTCGTTTTGCCAGGGCATATGCTGGTTCCACAATATGACTATCACCAAAACTCGCCCAACTAATATTTTCTGCAAAATAAGTACAAGCGTCCTGCGGTTTCAAATAATCTGCGCCAACGGTATGACAGTTTGCCCTTTTGGGACTGTGCTGAATAGAATCAGTATAATTAGGCAAATCAAATCTGGACTCATATCCACTATACAGATGACCCGCCCCACCAATCGCGAGGAACATCACCATAGACACAGCGGTATATTTAAAAATAGCTGCTCTGCTAAACCGTGTTTTGTTTCTGAAGGGCTTTTCCACATACCTCCAGCTAAGTGTTGCGAGCGCAAATGTGGCGGCGATTACCACCAGGAAAATCTCAACTGATGGCTCGCCAATCGATTTCAGGCGTAAAAATGCGAACAGCGGCTGATGCCAAAGATAGAGCGAATACGAAATCAAACCAACAAATACCAATATTTTATTTGCCAGCAATCGGCCCACTAGTGACTGATGATCAGCAAAAAATATTATCAGACATGTGCCAACGACAGGTACCAATGCATATAACCCCGGGAACGGTGTTGTCCTATCGAACGCAGTTATTGCATAAACGATGAGCAGCAGCCCAATCAGACTCATTGGTTCAGCAACAGATCGTCGGATTGTGAATTCGCGCATTAAAATAATCGCGAGCAGCGAACCAGAAAACAATTCCCAGGCACGGCTAAAAATTAAATAATAATTAAAATCATCATAGCTGTTAAGCGTTAAATATTGCGAAAATAATAACGACAATGTAGAGAATACCAGTATGATCGATGCTAAACACCTATTGCCAAATCGCCATAACAAAACCACCATTACCGGGAAAAATAAATAATACTGCTCTTCTACTGCCAAACTCCAGGTATGCAGTAGTGGTTTTTCATCTGCGGCAGTAGAAAAATATCCGCTTGTCAGATAGAAAAACACATTTGATGAATAGGTTGTAACGGAGGCCAGGCTTTGTGAATAAGATTTCAGTAACCCGGCCGGCATGAAAATATACGCAGCGACGGTAGTAGCGATCAGCACAATACTTAGTGCTGGCAATATTCTTCTGGCACGTCTCTCATAAAAGTTGATTATCGAGAATGTATCTTGTTTTATTTCTTCGAGAATAATAGTGGTAATCAGGTATCCACTAATGACAAAAAATATATCTACGCCAACATATCCCCCCGTCATGGCACCAATCCCGGAATGGAAAACCAGAACTGGCAGTACAGCTACGGCACGAAGTCCATCTATTTCGGCTCTATATTGCAAATCAATATCCTAGCCTGGCATCTGAATTAACCGATATTCGCTATGTGAACTTTCGGTGCACAATCAATTAACCGCTTTGGTCTGGATATGGCCACAATACAAGAGTTGTTGCCTGTACAGAGAGAATATTTGTACGCAAGGTTGGACACTTGGCTATGAAAACATCAGATTCGATGGCTGGTCCGTATTTTTGAGCGGGTTCGCGACCGGCAAATCCCGCAATAATATGAACGATGGTGTTTTCGAATGTATTGAACTATTGCCCGACAACGGTACTGTCGTCGGGCGGAACCGACCACATATCCTGCAGACACCCATACAAATAGACTTTTAATAGGCAGAGCTGGGCAATACTAACCCATCAATCGGCCCTCGTTCTTCTTAGGAGCGAGGATTCAATAATATACGAATCCTGACTTGTCTTATTGTCCGTCTTCTGCGTTGTAGCAACAGTTGCGTAGCCCTGCTATGCGCCTGTTGCTAAGCCTTGAAGACAAACAATTATCCTGCGTCAATCTTTCGCATATGATTAAAACCTCGCTCCTTATTTCGTGACAAAAACTAATGAAAATCTGACCTACGGGCTTGCAGCTTCAGCCGACTTTGCCTTTGGTGGATCAATCTTTTCGTAGCCTTCCGGGGGTGTAAATACAAACTTAGCTTCGTCTACCTGCGCATCCAAAACCCAATCCTGATAGCTGGCCATATACTGAGGCTGACCCTTCACCGCTACAAAATCGATGACCAGGCGGCGTGGCAAAATTTTACCGTCTACTGTCGATAACCAAATTTGCAAATCACCCGGAGTCGTCTCTACCGAAAGATGATCCAGAGCCATCCCATCAAACCTTTTTTCGCCAAGGTACTCGGTAGAAAGAATATTTTCTTTCAGCTTGGCACCCACATCACTGTACAAAATGTCAGAACTCGGAAGGTCAATATTATATTCATCTTGTATCAGGTCAAGTAAACCGTCTAAAGGCAGACCGACCTTTAGCTGTACGTAGGTTTTATTCAAAGGTAAAGCAACTGAAAAGGTCTCTCCGTCATACCAACCTTCCCTTACTGTTCCATCATCTGCGGTGGAAACGAAGTGTATACGATTGGGCCGCTGAACGGTGACTACCTGAGTCATTCCACGCTTGTATTTAATACCGGACTCCTCAAAATCATCATACAGAGCATAAATTTTGAACTGTAGAGTTTGTGCCTTTTGGAGACTACTCGACATATCAGCAAACAGCTTATCAGCCTTCGATTGAACCGGTTCCTTCGAATGAAGTGTACCGCAACCCGCTATCATTAAAATCGAAACGACCAGAATCGCCGTCCCTATTCGCTCAACCCCTGTAATAAAGCTTGTTCTTGCCATCATTCGATTTCCCTCATTTTCGATTATTTTGTCCACATCATTAAAACCCAAAGGCCGTCAAGAAATAAAGAGCCAACTACTGAAATTTGGAGTGTAACCTAACGACGTCTACTGACACGTCGCGAAGTCCGCCTGGAAACCCGGCGTGACTGACCACGAACACTGGCAACACCATAGGCCGGTCTTGCTGAATAATAACCTCCGACATAGGGTGTTCCGTAGACTACTGGCGCTCCATAAGTGGTCGTTTGAGACACTACAGGTGCGCCATACCCATAGGATGTGGTGGTAACTGTCTGGGCACATGCAATTCCTGACAGGGTCAATAACAACATTGCAAATAACTGAAAACTGATTTTCCGGGATACGCCACAGGCGCTCCAACTGTAACCTGAAGGACATTTCTTATGCGATTTACTCATTGATTACTCTCCTGGGGATCGGTACTCGATTCAGTCTGTTAAGGAACTCTCTACCGATCCATGCAATGCAGAAAAAAGACTGATCCTATATATTAAGGTAAAATCGCCGAAAATCAACTCAACATAGCGATAATTTCCACTAAAGGCGGAAACAACAGCATCTTCACCAATTGCAAGCCAACGAGAACGATCATTGGTGACAAATCAATTCCGGATATCGACGGCACCACACCACGAACCATGCCCATCAACGGCTCACTAATACTATAAACCAGGGATGTCACTGCATTATAGGCTCCTGGGTTAACCCAGCTAAGAATCACCTGAATCAAAATCGCAAATACAAACACATTGAGCAATAGCCCGATCAGCTCCATCAGCGCCCACACAAACACTGCGGCAATCGGTACTGCCCCCCCCTTGAGCAGAAAAATAATATATCCGGAAATCATCTGCAGGATGATCATCAGAACAATCGAGGCCGTATCAATTCGACCAATCGATGGAATTCCCCGGCGCAACATTTTCAGTGGTGGATGAGTTATCTTTACAAGAAACTGGGATATTGGATTATAGAAATCTGCATTCGCCCATTGCAGTAAAAAGCGAAGCATTATCGCCAATATATAAAGACTAAAAAAAGTATCAACCAAAAATATTACCGGGTTTGCATAATACGAAGAACCCATCACTTTCCTCCAAGTTCATCAGACATTTCAATTGAACGCGCATGGGCCGCTCGCAACGCATCTACGACCAATGACTGCATTCCACCATTTTCAAATACATTAATTGCGCGTTCTGTAGTACCACCCGGCGACGTTACCCGACGCCTTAAGTCAGCAGGCGATTCCTCCACCTCAAGCGCAACTTTAGCCGCACCAAGCGCGGTTTGTTCGACCAGTACCTGAGCAATTTTTTTGTCCAGCCCCAATTCTTCCGCCGCACGATTCATTGCTTCCATAAGCAAGAAAAAGTAAGCCGGCCCACTACCGGATAAAGCGGTTACAGCATCTAAATCATCCTCGCGTTCCACCCAGACGACCAAGCCGACAGAACGTAGTATTGTCTCTGCAATGTCGCGTTGATCCTCACTAACATAGTTGTTCGCATGCAGGGCTGTTGCGCCGGAACGAACCAGTGCCGGCGTATTAGGCATACACCTTATTAGGGAAACCGCGCCACCCATCCAGGATTCAATATCACGTTCCCGAACTCCTGCCGCTATTGAAATGATAATTGGTTTTTTTGCTTGCACCACTGCACTCATTTCATTAGCAACGGAATGAATAATTTGTGGCTTTACCGCGAATACCAACACATCTGCATTTTCGGCAACAAATAAATTATTCGCAGCCAAGTTAATACCGTATTGTTGCTGCAAAGCAAGGAGCTTTGTTTGCTCAAGGTCAAAGACCATAATCTTTTCAGGAGAGCAACCACCATCGACTAATCCACCGATCAGCGCAGCGGCCATATTTCCACCACCGACGAACCCGATTATCTGCTGTGTCATCCTGTTTACCCTTGTTTTTAATTTCGCTATTCTACAGCAGATCCCGGTACTGAGAACAAAAAAGTAACCTCGCTCAGCGTCAAACAAACTCCTTTTGAAACAAAAGTCCCTTACAATGAGGGTAATTTTGGAATACTCAGATAAAGTGAACTTGTGGTTGAAACGATTTACATAGAACAAAATATTGTCGATCACCCTAGAACCCAAAGCATCTGCGCACGCTTTGCTGGTGCCAGACAAATCATCTGCGACCGTTATACCGAAGTCTTTAACCCAAAATCACAAAATTTCCGTCTGCAAAAAGCTCAGCCCTCTCTAATTCTGGCGAAAAAACACAACAACCTGGTCTTAAAGACTCCGCCTGGCTACGGATTGGGGGCCACAGAAAATTACTATTTTTCGCACATGTTAAATTGTTTGTATGATTGTAGGTATTGCTTCCTCCAGGGGATGTACAACTCAGCAAATTATGTTGTTTTCGTCAACTTCGAGGACTTTGCAGAAAATATCACGAGTCTCTCACAAGCCACACCGGACAAAGAAATTCATTTTTTCTCCGGTTACGACTGCGATAGCCTGGCATTTGACCCTGTCACTCAATTCGCAAACTGTTTTCTCGATACTTTCCAGAATCTGTCAAACGCCTGGCTGGAACTGCGCACAAAAAGCACGCAAATCCGCTCATTGCTTTCCAGACCGGTGATTAAAAACTGTATCGTTGCTTACAGTTTTACACCAGCTGAAGTATCAACCGCATTGGAACACAAGGTTCCTGCATACAAACGCAGACTGGAAGCCTTACGCAAACTCTCAGACCAAGGGTGGAATATTGGACTCAGATTTGACCCATTGATCTATCAGGAAAATTACCAGGATCAATATCGCCGCTTATTTCGTGATGTATTCGCGGATATTGATGTTTCACGAATTCATTCAGTCAGCTTTGGAAACTTTCGCCTGCCTAAAAAATTCTTTGGCAAAATAACCCGCCTTTATCCCGACGAAAAATTATTTGCTGGGCCTTTAAAATCCTCTAAAGGGCTAGTCTCCTATAATACATCTCTGGAATCTGAAATGATGGAATTTTGTTCCAGAGAACTGCTCAACTACATCCCCAAAACAGCCTTGTTTCCATGCACAAACTAAAGCGCAATATCCTGGTTACCGGCGTCAGTTCAGGGATTGGCCATTCAATCGCAACTAAACTGATCGCAGAGGGCCATACAATTATTGGAATCTCTCGTCGTGCCAGTAAAGCTGATTTAGATTCGGACAGATATTACGGTTTTGATATCGATCTATCCCGGCTGGACGTTCTCGAAAGTCATTTGCAAAAATTAACTGCCAAACATCCTGGAATCGACGCAGCAGTACTCTGCGCTGGTATTGGGCAATTTGGTTCTCTAGAGGAATTTTCCTATAATCAAATACGTTCAATGATCGATCTGAACTTCACCAGTCAGGCCTTTATCGCCAAAGCGATCGTCGCGACGCTAAAACGCAAAAAAAAAGGCGACATGATTTTTATGGGATCCGAAGCTGCACTTAAAGGAAGCCGAAAGGGGACGATTTATTGTGCAAGCAAATTTGCCCTTCGAGGATTTACCCAGGCACTGCGCGAAGAGTGCGCAAAAAGCAATGTTCGGGTCACATTAATCAATCCTGGAATGGTCAAAACCCATTTTTTCGACTCATTGGGATTTACCCACGGTGACGCAAACACCGATGCTATAGAACCTGAAGACATTGCACAATTGGTGAGTGAACTTCTAAAAACCAGGCAGGGTACCATTATCGATGAAATAAACCTGAGTCCGGCAAATAAAGTCATTAAATTTACTTCAACATAAACTAGTACTCCGTCACACTTGTATTGACGATTATTTAAAGTAATATATTAAGTTTTATTCATAAGACATTGAAACTTAATTTTTAATATGCCAGCAAAATTATATCGAGTTAAATTAACAAAA